>Ga0209243_100071_pt1 | contig 71789 bp, 65 predicted proteins | sample UppTromiDAQMD024_FD_185836 | JGI IMG/M metagenome (GOLD analysis project Ga0209243, IMG submission 185836) | Upper troposphere microbial communities from Maryland, USA - DAQMD-024 (SPAdes) (version 2) | ecosystem: Environmental > Air > Outdoor Air > Unclassified | place: USA: Maryland, Virginia...
CCCCCATTGCAATGGGGGAGGACTTAGTCGTCATCGTCTTCACCAGCATCCGCGACGCCTTCGCCGGCCGCGGGCGCGACCGGGGCGACCAGGGTGCGCACGCCGACGATCTCGGCGCCGGGGAAAGCCTGCATCACCGCCTGCACGAAGGGATCGGCCTCGATCTGACGGCGGGTCTCCTGCTTCTCGCGCTTCTCGCGCTCCCAGGCGCTTTCGGCGCCGCCGCCGCCCTGGGCCGCCACTAGCCATTGCTGCCCGGTCCATTCCTTCAGCCGCGCCACCAGGCGCTGGGCGAGGTTGACCGGCGCGCCGGGGGCCGGCTCGTATTCGATGAGGCCGGGGCGGACGCTGATCGGCCGCACGAACCGCTCGACGTCGAGCCGCAGGCCGATGTCGCGCCGCTCGGCGATGAGGCGCATGACGTCGTCGAAGGTCTGCAAGGTCGGTTGCGGAGCCGCCGCCGCGGCCTGGGGCGCAAGCACGCGGGCCGCGGCGCTGACGCCGCCGCCTCCCCCGCCGCCCGGCGCGGACGCGCCGCCCGATCCGCCGCCTGGGCCTGCGCCGACCGGCTCGCCCGATTGCAACTTCTTCAGCGCCTCCTCCGGCCCCGGCAGGTCGGCGGCGTAGCACAGGCGGATGATGGCCATCTCCACCGCCGCCATCGGGTCGGGCGCGCGGCGGGTCTCGTCATGGGCCTTGAGCAGCATCTGCCAGACCCGCGCCAGCGTGCCGGCCGACACCGCCGCGCCCAGGGCGGCCAGCCTGGCCGACTGGTCCTTGGGCAGGGTCAGGGCGTCGGGCCCCAGGGCCTTGGCCACCGAAGCGCCGTGGCAATGGTCAAGCAGGTCGAGCATCACCTGCACCGGGTCGGCGCCGAAGCCGTAGAGGGCGCGGAAGGTCTCCAGCGCCGCCGGCGTCTCGCCGCGCATGGTCTGCTCGAACAGGGCGATGGTCTGGGCGCGGTCGGCCAGGCCGAGCATGTCGCGCACCACGCCTTGCGTCACCGCCTGGCCGCGCTCGGCCTGGACGATGGCCTGGTCGAGCAGGGACAGGCTGTCGCGCACGGAACCTTCGGCGGCGCGGGCGATCAGGGCCAGGCCGTCGGTCTCGACCAGGGCGTGCTCGACCTTGCAGATGCGCTCCAGGTGCCCCATCAGCACGTCCGGCTCGACCCGGCGCAGGTCGAAGCGCTGGCAGCGCGACAGGATGGTCACCGGCACCTTGCGGATCTCGGTGGTGGCGAAGATGAACTTGGCGTGCGGCGGCGGCTCTTCCAGCGTCTTCAGCAGGGCGTTGAACGCCGCCGTCGACAGCATGTGCACTTCGTCGATGACATAGACCTTGTAGCGCGCCTCGACCGGGGCGTAGCGCACGCTGTCCAAGAGCTCGCGCATCTCGTCGACCTTGGTGCGCGAGGCGGCGTCCATCTCCAGCACGTCCATGTGCCGGCCTTCGATGATGGCGCGGCAGTGCCGGCCCTCGGACGACAGGTCGACCGTGGGGCCGTGGACCGTGTCGCTCTCGTAGTTCAGCGCGCGGGCCAGCAGGCGGGCGGTGGTGGTCTTGCCGACCCCCCGCACGCCCGTGAGCATGAAGGCGTGGGCGATCCGCCCCGTGGCGAAGGCGTTCTTCAGCGTGCGGACCATGGCCTCCTGGCCGATCAGGTCCTCGAAGGTGCGCGGGCGGTACTTGCGCGCCAGCACCTGATAGGCGGCGCCGTCGGCGGCGGGAGCGGTTTCGGGCAGGGACGGGGCTGACGGCGCCGGCGGCGCGCCGCCGAACATGTCGGACGTGTTCTCGTCGCGTTCGACCACATCCTGCGGATCGACGTCGAACGGAGGATCGGTGTCGAACGGAGGGTCGGTGTCCATCATGCCGGTGTTCAAATCCGCCGCTCGCTCCCCGCGCGGGCGGAGCTCCAAGGTCTCTTATCGTAGAGCGGGGCGCGACTCGAAAAAAGCCTGCTCGCCCGCTTTCACGGGGCCCTCGCCCGAAAAGGGGGGGCCGCAAACGGGGCTACGAAATGGGGAGAAGGTGGAGACCGGCGACGACCCGGAGCGAAACTCGTTGTGGCTGCTGCCTTCCGGCCCTGACCAGATTGGCGAGGACTCCGCCCATCACCGATCTCCGAGGCCTATATCGCGGTTCGGGACGCCGGATGCAAGGGCGCAGGCCAAGCCCTCCCCCATCGCGATGGGGGACGACCGAAACGTCACCAGGGCTGGAAGTGCTTGGACAGCTTCAGGCCCTGGCGCTGATAGTGCGAGCCGTTTTGGCCGTAGAGGCGCACCGGCCGGGCGGTCAGCGGTTCATAGACCAGGCGCGCGACGGTCTGGCCGTCCTCGAGCAGGAACGGGGTTTCGTGGCTGCGCACCTCGAGCACGCCCTTCGAGCCGCCGCCGTGCGCCTCCTCGGTGCCGAAGCCCGGATCGAAGAAGCCGGCGTAGTGGACGCGGAACTCGCCCACCGACGGGTCGATCGGGGTCATCTCGGCCGCCTGCATCACCGGGATCTCGACGTCCTCCTTGGAGGCCAGGATGTAGAACTCGCCCGGATCGAGCAGCAGCTCGCCGCGGCGCGGCTCCAGCGGCTGCCAGAAGTCGCGCGGGTCATGGCCCTCGATGTGGTCGAGATCGACCACCGGCGCATGGCGGCGGGCGCGGAAGCCGGCAACGTCGCCGGTCAGGTCGACGCCGACGCTGCGCACGCCCAGGACCGGCGAGGCGCCGCTCTTGAACCGCATCTGGTTGAGGCGGGTGCCGGGCCGCACCAGCACCGAGAAGGTCTGCGGCGCGATCTCCATGTAGAGCGGGCCGTCATAGCCCTCAGCCACGTCGTCGAAGGCGGCGCTGCGGTCGGTCAGGCAGCGCACGAACACGTCGACCCGGCCGGTCGAGCTTTTCGGATTGGCGCGGCCGCTGACGCCCCGGGGCAGCTTCAGCCGCTCCTGCAGTTCGGCGATGTAGACGCAGCCGCGCTCCAGCACCGCCCCGCCCTTGGCAAGGTCGATCTCGTGCATGGCCACGTCGGCGATGCGCTCGCGCACCGTGCGGCCGAGGCCCGGCAGGAACGAGGCGCGCACCCGCCACACCCGCGCGCCCAGCCGCAGGTCGAGGCTGGCCGGCTGCACCTGGTCGACGTCGAACGGCGTCGACGCGGTCACGGCGCCCTGCGCGATCAGCCCTTCGATGGCCTGGCAGGGCAGGATGCCCAGGGGCGCGGCGTCGGGAGCGGCGTCGGCGGATCGAGCGGGAGTCATCGTCAAATCGGCGTCCAATGGGGGCGGCCTCATACGGAGGCCGCGCTGGGAATGGGGCGCGCCGACGAGCCGATGGCGGAGGAAGGGCGGCGGCTGGCCACAAAGACCCCTTACGGGTTCGCGAAAGGGCCGCGAACACTGCCCAAGGCGCGGCTTTCTGACAAGGGGGCTCAAATTGGGCGTGTACGCGCTTGACCCGCGGGCCGCGCCTCCTTTTGATGCTGGCCCCTGCTGCGGGACGGGACGCGGTCGCGCCCCCTCCCCGCCAAGCCGGTGAAGCGTCGCGGGTGAAATGGGTTCGCCGCGGCGACGCGTCTGGAGTTGCGTGATGTCCGAAGATCCGACCCGCTGGGAGCCCGCCACCCGCCTGATCCGCGGCGGGCTGATGCGCAGCGAGCACGGGGAGACGGCCGAGGCGCTGTTCCTGACCCAGAGCTTCGTCTACGACTCGGCCGAGGGGGCCGACGCGCGGTTCGCCGGCGACCAGCCGGGCTTCGTCTATTCCCGCTACGCCAACCCCACCGTCAAGATGTTCGAGGACCGGCTGGCCCTGCTGGAAGGCGCCGAGGCCTGCCGGGGCCTGTCGTCGGGCATGGCCGCCGTGCACATGGCGCTGATGGGCCTGCTGCGGGCGGGCGACCACGTCGTCGCCGGCCGCGCCCTGTTCGGCTCCAGCCGCTGGATGCTCAACGAATGGCTGCCGCGCTTCGGCGTCGAGGCGACCACGGTTCCCGGCCCGGACGTGGCGGCCTGGAAGGCGGCCGTGCGGCCGAACACCAAGGTGTTCCTGGTCGAGACCCCGGCCAACCCGCTGCTGGAGATGACCGACATCGCCGCCGTCAGCGCCATCGCCAAGGAGATCGGCGCCAAGGTGGTGGTGGACAACGTCTTCGCCACGCCGATCTTCCAGAAGCCGCTGGAGCTGGGCGCCGACGTCGTCGTCTATTCGGCGACCAAGCACATCGACGGCCAGGGCCGGGTGCTGGGCGGGGCGATCCTGTCGACCCAGGCCGAGATCGACGCCAGCTATCGCGACCCGTTCCGCCACACCGGCCCGGCCCTGTCGCCGTTCAACGCCTGGGTGCTGCTCAAGGGCCTGGAGACGCTGGACCTGCGGGTGCGCCGCCAGACCGAGACCGCCGCCGCCCTGGCCGACCTGATCGCCGACCACAAGAAGGTGACGCGCGCCTTCTATCCGTTCCGCGCCGACCACCCGCAGCACGACGTCGCCAGGAAACAGATGAGCGGCGGCGGCAGCCTGATCGCCTTCGACCTCGGCAGCCGCGAGGCGGCGTTCCGCTTCCTCAACGCCCTGGAGATCGTCGACATCTCCAACAACCTCGGCGACGCCAAGAGCATGGCCACCCATCCGCCGACCACCACCCACCGCTCGGTGCCCGAGGACCAGCAGCGCGAGATCGGGCTGACCCCCGGCGCGGTGCGCATCTCGGTCGGGCTGGAGGGCCTGGGCGACCTGTCGCGCGACATCGCCCGCGCCCTCGACGCGGCCTAGGATGGAGACGCGCATGAGACGCATCCCTCGTCGCACCCGCAAGGAAAACCCCGTCTACGAAGCCAAGACGCGGGATGTCCTCGTGCGGGTGGTCGCCAACTACGTGGCCGACCAGTCCGAGCCCGACGAGGGCCGCTTCATGTGGGCCTACATGGTCGAGATCGAGAACCACGGCTGCGAGACCATCCAGCTGATCTCGCGGCGGTGGACCATCGTCGACGCCCTCAACCGGGCGCAGGAGGTGTCTGGGGCCGGCGTCGTCGGCGAGCAGCCGGAGCTGAAGCCGCGCGAGGCCTTCCGCTACACCTCGGGCTGCCCCCTGCCGACCTCGTCGGGCACCATGCGCGGCGTCTACCAGATGCTGACCGAGGAGGGCGACCTGTTCGAGGCCGAGATCCCGGAGTTCTCGCTGCACCTGCCCGGCGCGCCGCGCCGCCTCAACTAGGTCGTCAGGCCGCGCGCCAGGGCGCCAGGGCGCGCAGACGCGGATCGCGCAGCCACAGGCCGCCCCACATGAACGCGCCCAGATAGACCCCGAACAGGATGTGGCTGAACAGCGGATCGTCGATCCGCACGTGGGCGGCGGTGGCCCCGCCCAAGACGCCGGTCATCAGCACCGCGCCCAGCACGGCCGTGCGCGGGAACAGGTAGAGCGCCACGAAGACCAGCTCCATGGCGCCGATCCAGAACCCCTCGCCCCGGGTCCAGCCCAGGACCGCCATGGTCTGGTCCACCACCGGCAGGCGGATCAGCTTGATGACCACGTCGAACAGCATGAACAGGCTGAACAGGCCGCTGAGGACCCGTCCGGTCCAGAGGGCGGCGGAGCGGGCGGGCGTGGAAGCGGCGGCGGTCATGGCGGGGTCTCCTGGGCGATGCGTCGGCGTCGATCCCAGGACGATCATCACGGCCGCGTCCCGACACGCGGCCGCCGTTTTCTTGCCGGCGCGGCGTCAGTCCACCGCTTCGGGCGACAGGTCGTAGACCCGCGAGCAGTACTCGCAGGTGACGCGGATGCGGCCGTCGGCCTCGACCATGCCCTCGCGCTCCTCGGCCGGGAACGACTTGAGCACCGAGACGATGCGCTCGTGCGAGCAGCGGCAGAAGGCGCGCAGCGGCTTGGCCTCGAACACCCTGACGCCGTCCTCGTGGAACAGCCGCCACAGCAGGGTCTCCGCCGAGATGGTCGGGTCGATCAGCTCGTCCTCGCCGAGGGTCTGGAACAGGGCCTGGGCGGTCTCCCAGGCGTCCTCGGTCTCGCCCCGCGCGGCGTCGCCGGCGATGTTCTGCAAGATCACCCCGCCCGCGCGCCAGCTCGGCGCGGCGTCGGTCTGCACCTGGCCCACGGCCAGGCGCACCCGCGTCGGCGTCTGTTCCGACTGGGCGAAATACTGCTCGGCGCACAGGGCCAGGGTCTCGCCCTCGATAGCGGTGACGCCCTGGTAGCGGTCCATGTCCGGACCCTGGTCGACGGTCATGATGAACACGCCGTCGCCCAGCAGGGTGCGCGCGCCGGGCCGGGCGAAGCCCTTGGAGACCTCGGCCACCCGATCGGCGTCGTAGCGGCAGTAGCCGCGCAGCGCGCCCTCGGTGTCGTAGTCGACCACCACGAAGGCCACCGGGCCGTCGCCCTGGGCCTGGACGATCAGACGCCCCTCGAACTTTAGGCTGGCGCCGACCAGGGCGGCCAGGGCGCAGGCTTCGCCCAGCAGGTTGGCCACCGGCTCGGGATAGTCGTGGCGGGTCAGGATCTCGTCCACGGCCGCGCCCAGCCGCACGACGCGGCCCCGGACGGGCTGGTTCTCGATCTGGAAGGCGGCGACGAAATCGTCGGCGGACGGGGCGGCGAGGTCGGTCACGATGATGCTCTATGGGCGGCCGGTCGACGGCGTCGGCCGGCCCGCTCGGACGAGGGAATGGGCGGGAGGCCGCAATATAGGCGCCCCGCCGCGTCAATGCGAGACGCCGCCCTAGAGCAGCGTGCCGCGCAGGAAGATCAAGGCCACGCTGAAATAGATGACGAGGCCGGTGACGTCGACCAGCGTGGCCACGAACGGCGCCGAGGCGCTGGCCGGGTCGAAGCCCAGGCGCTTGAGCAGGAAGGGCAGCATCGAGCCGCTGAGCGAGCCGAAGGTGACGATGCCGATCAGCCCGACCCCGACCGTCGCCGCGATCAGCATCCAGTACGGGCCGTAGTCGTAGATGCCGATCAACTGCCAGGCGGCGATGCGGGCCACGCCCAGCGCGCCGAGGATCGAGCCGAGCATGATCCCGGTCGGCAGCTCGCGCAGCGCCACCCGCCACCAGTCGCGCAAGCGAACCTCGCGCAGGGCGATGGCGCGGATCAGCAGCGAGGTCGCCTGCGATCCGGAATTGCCGCCCGAGCTCATGATCAGCGGGATGAACAGGGTCAGGACGATGGCCTTCTCCAGCTCGTCGGCGAAATGCTGCATGGCGCTGGCGGTCAGCATCTCGGAGATGAACAGCGCGCACAGCCAGCCGGCCCGCTTGCGGATCATGTCCAGGAAGCCGATCTGCATGTAGGGCTCGTCCAGCGCCTCCATGCCGCCCAGCTTCTGGACGTCCTCGGTGCCCTCCTCGACGATGGCGTCGATGACGTCGTCGACGGTGACGATGCCCAGCACCCGATCGGCGGCGTCGACCACCGGCACGGCCAGCAGGTCGTACTTGGTGAACAGGCGGGCGACCTCTTCCTGGTCCATCAGGCCCGAGACCGTCACCGGCTTGCGCGGCGGCGCGGCGGTCAGGATCGAGGCGTCGGGCTCGCCGGTGATCAGCCGCCGCAGAGTGACGGTCTGCACCAGGGCGCTGGTGGCCGGGTCGAGCACGTAGATGGCGTAGACCGTTTCGCGCGTGCGTTCGACATGGCGGATATGGTCGAGGGTCTGGGCCACCGTCCAGCCGGCGGGAACGCTGACGAACTCGGTGGTCATCAGCGCGCCGGCCGTGCGCGGCGGATAGGCCAGCAGCTGCTGGACCTCGCTCTTGGTGACCAGATCCAGCCGCTGCATCAGCTGCGAGCGGACAGGCTCCTCCAGGTCGCGGAACACCTCGGCCGTGCGGTCGGCCGACATGCCGGCCAGGAGATGGACCGCCCGGTCGGCCGGCAGCGCCGCCACCAGCTCGGCGGCGGCGTCCAGCTCCGGCTGGTCCAGCACCTCGACGGCGCGCTCGTCCGGCAGGCGCGACAACACGTCGACGGCGGTGCGCAGCGAGACCGCGTTCAGCCGCTCGACGATGTCGGCGACGTGCTCTTCGTTCAGCAGGGCCGGGGACAGCACGGTCGCGCTGTGGTCGTCCTTGGGCGATCGATGGATGCCGTCCATGTCGTCACCTCCCAGCCAAGGCCGTCTTCGACGTCCCCGGCGGCGGCGTCAAGGCCGCCGGGTCAAGCCGGCGCTCACCCCAGGCGGCCGAAGCACCAGGCCATGATCGCCTTCTGGGCGTGGATGCGGTTCTCGGCCTCGTCCCAGACCAGCGACTGCGGCCCGTCCATCACCGCGTCGGTGACCTCCTCGCCGCGGTGGGCGGGCAGGCAGTGGAGGAACACCGCGTCCTTGGCGGCCAGGGCCATCAGCGCCTCGTCGACCTGATAGGGCTCCAGCGTCGCCAGGCGCTCGTCGTGGTCGACGTCGCCCATCGACACCCAGGTGTCGGTGACCACGCAGTCGGCCCCCTCCACCGCGGCGCGCGGATCGTCGGTCATCTCGACCTTGGCGCCCTGTTCGGCCGCGCGGGCCAGGTCGACCAGGTCGGGATGGTAGACCGCCGGGCAGGCGATGTTCAGCTTGAAGCCGAGCAGGGTGGCGGCGTGGATGAAGCTGGCGCAGACGTTGTTGCCGTCGCCCACCCAGGCGATGGTCCGCCCCGCCACCGGCCCGCGATGCTCCTCGAAGGTCTGCAGGTCGGCCATGATCTGGCAGGGGTGGCTCTTGTCGGTCAGGCCGTTGATCACCGGCACGCTGGAATACTGCGCGAAGCGCTCCACGTCCTCGTGATGGTTGGCGCGGATCATCACCGCGTCGACCATGCGCGACAGCACCCGGGCCGTATCCTCGATCGGCTCGCCGCGGCCGAGCTGCATGTCCGAGGCGGTGGCGATGATCGACGCCCCGCCGAGCTGGCGGATGCCGGCGTCGAACGAGAAACGGGTGCGGGTCGAGTTCTTCTGGAAGATCATGGCCAGGGTCTTGCCCTTGGCCGGCGCGTCGGCGTCGACCTCGGCCTGGCCCCGGCCGGCGCGGGCGGCCTTGCGGGCCTTGGCGTCGTCGAGGATGGCGCGCAGGGTCGGCGCGTCCAGCCGCCAGATGTCGAGGAAGTGTCTGGGTTGGGTCATCAGGATGGTTCCCCTGGACCGTTCATCCCGCCGGGGCGGGGCCCAGGACGGCCGGACGCCAGCGCCCGGCCCCAGGCTCCCGCCTACGCGGAAACGAGCGGAAGATGGATCAGGCCGCGGCCGCCTTGCGGGCGGCTTCGCAGGCCAGTTCGAACTTGGCGATGGCTTCCTGAGCCTCGTCGAGGGTCAGGTTCAACGGCGGCAGCAGGCGCACGCAGTTGTCGCCGCCGCCGGCGACCAGCAGCTTCTGGTCTCGGGCCAGGGCCATGAACTCGCGGTTGTTGGGGATCAGCTTGACGCCGATCAGCAGGCCCTTGCCGCGGACGTCGGCGACGATGTCCGGGAAACGGTCCTTGAGGCCGTTGAGCTGCTGGGTGAAGTAGCCGGCGACGGTCTTCACGTTGTCGAGCAGCTCGGGCGTGTTGATCTCGCCGAAGGCGGCGAGGCCGACGGCCATGGCCAGAGGGTTGCCGCCGAAGGTCGAGCCATGGGCCCCGACCGTCATGCCCTTGGCCGCCTCGGCCGTGGCCAGGCAGGCGCCGATCGGGAAGCCGCCGCCCAGGGCCTTGGCCACCGCCATGATGTCGGGCGCGACGCCGTCGGCCCACTCATAGGCGAACAGCTTGCCGGTGCGGCCCATGCCGCATTGCACTTCGTCGAAGATCAGCAGCACGCCGGCCTCGGTGCACAGGCGGCGCAGCTCGACCAGCTGGGCCTCGGACAGCGCCCGCGCCCCGCCCTCGCCCTGGACCGGCTCGACGATCACGCCGGCGCAGGTCGGCGACTTGACCGCCTCGGCCAGGGCTTCGAAGTCGCCGAACTTGAGCTGGACGTAGCCGGGCAGGCGCGGGCCGAAGCCCTCCAGATAGGCGGCGTTGCCCGAGGCGTTGACGGCGGCGTAGGAGCGGCCGTGGAACGAGCCGTCGAAGCCGACGATGTCGATGCGCTCCGGCTGGCCGTTGGCCGCGTGATACTTGCGCGCCGTCTTCAGGGCGCACTCGATAGCCTCGGTGCCGGAATTGCCGAAGAACACCACGTCGGCGAAGGTCGCCGTGCACAGCTTGTCGGCCAGGGCTTCCTGCTGTGGGATGCGGAAGATGTTGGAGACGTGCCAGAGCTTCTCGCCCTGGTCCTTCAGCGCCTTGACCAGCGCCGGGTGGGCGTGGCCCAGCCCGTCGGTCGAGATGCCCGCCACGCAGTCGAGATAGGCCTCGCCGTCGGTGGAGAACAGTCGCGCGCCCTCGCCTCGCTCGAACGCCAGCGGGGCGCGGTTGTAGACGCCCATGATGTGCTGTTGCGACGCGGACGGGGACTGCTGGTTCGCCATGACGGCCTCCCAAAAGCGTAAGTCCCCGAGGCGCGCTGGAGCGGGCTGTTCGGGGACGGGAAGGCCTGGGTTTCTCGGGCTTTGCGGGCGTTCTGTCAATCGTAACGGCGTTACAGAAAGCCCCTCGGGTTGATCGCCGCGCCTCGCGGGGCCAGGATCGCTCCGCAACGTTGCCAGGAGGACACGATGAAACTTCCCCGCGTGCTCGTTCCCGTCGCCGCCCTGACCGCCCTCGCCGCCTGCGAGACGGCCGCCCCGCCGCCGGCCAGGACCGCCGCCGTCACCGGCAGCGTCACCTATCGCGAGCGCATCCTTCTGGCTCCGCCGGCGCGGGTGACCGTGACCCTGTCTGACGTGTCGCTGATGGACGCCCCGTCCAAGACCATCGCGACCCAGACCATCGACGGCGTCCAGTCCGGCCCAGTGAACTTCCGGCTGGACTACGACCCGGCCAGGATCGTCCCGAACCACGACTACGCCGTGTCGGCCCGCTTCGAGGTCGGGGGCAAGCTGCGGTTCATCACCGACACCCGCTATTCGGTGATCACGCGCGGCGCGCCGACGCGGGTGGACATGGTCGCCGTGGCGGTGACGCCGTCGCCGTGAGGACCGCGCCCCGCCGTCAGCTCTTCAGCCGGTAGCCGATCCGGAACAGCCGCCAGCACGTCAGGGCCAGGATGACCGCCAGGCCGCCGGTCATCGCCACGCCGATGGCCAGGGAGCCGTCGGCCAGGCCGATGAAGCCGTAGCGGAACCCGTCGATCAGATAGAAGAACGGGTTGAAGTGGGTGATGGCGCGGAACGGCTCGGGCAGCTTGTCGACCAGATAGAAGGTGCCCGACAGGAAGGTCATCGGCATGACGATGAAGTTGGTCACCGCCGCCAGGTGGTCGAACTTCTCGGACCACAGGCCGGCCATGATCCCCACGAGGCCGAGCAGCAGCGAGGCGATGAAGCCGAAATAGATCACCGCCCAGGGATGGGCGACGTGGAACTGGGCGAACGGCCACACTGCGACCGCCGTCACCGCCCCGACGAACACCCCGCGCGTGGCCGCGCCGAGGGCGAAGGCGGTCACCTGCTCGACCGGGGCCAGCGGGGGCGTCAGGAAGTCGGGGGTCAGGCCCATGATCTTGGCCTGGATCAGCGACGAGGACGAGTTGGCGAAGGCGTTGTTGAGGATGGCCATCATGATCAGGCCGGGCGCGACGAACTGCGCGAAGGGCGCGCCCTCCACCGGCGGACGCGATCCCTTCATGGCCACGACGAAGACCAGCATGTAGAGAAGCGTCGTCACCACCGGGGCCGCGACGGTCTGCATGCCGACCTTCCAGAAGCGGCGCACCTCCTTGACGTAGAGCGTGCGCAGGCCCGTCCAGTTGACGCCGTGATAGTCGCGGGGCGCGGGCGGGATGACGGCGGACGGAAGCGCGTCCTGGGCGGGCATGTCCTTCATGCGCCGTGATGTGCGCCGTCGCAGGCCCGGCCGCAAGCCCCCGCGCCCTCCGGGGCGACGCCTTTCCCGCGCCGCGCATGGCGCGGGGCCGACATCGTCTCCGGCCGATTAATCAAGATGTTGATCCTGTGGATGGATCGAACGGCGCCTATTGTGTCTCTTAAGGGAAGGTTTACGATTAGTGGTAGGTCGCACGGCCCCACGGACGGCGCGACACAAGATGTAGGAAGGCCGTTCGGACCGACGGGTCCGGGCCGCCCGCCTATCGGGCCGGAGAGTTGACGATGAGCTGGACAGACGAACGCGTTTCGACCCTGAAGAAGCTGTGGCTGGACGGCCTGTCCGCCAGCCAGATCGCCAAGCAATTGGGCGGGGTGACCCGCAACGCCGTGATCGGCAAGGTTCACCGCCTGGGCCTGTCGGGCCGCGCCGCGCCGTCGCAACCGACGCGCCCGGTGTTCAAGGCCCCGCGTCCGGCGCGCCCGCCGGTCGCCGCCGCCCCGGCGCGTCCGCGCCCGGTGGCCGAGCCCGCCGCCATCGCGCCGGCGCCGGCCCCGCGCCCGGCCTTCTACGCCGAGGAGCCCGGTTCGGCGACGGTGCTGACCCTTGGGGCGCACATGTGCAAGTGGCCGATCGGCGACCCCTCCAGCGACGGCTTCACGTTCTGCGGACGGCGCACCGGCGCCGAGGGCCCCTACTGCGTCGAGCACGCCCGGGTGGCCTATCAGCCGCAACAGAAGAAGGCCGGGACGCGCGGCGGCGCCTCCGACCTGGCCCGCTCGCTGCGGCGCTACATCTAGATTTCAGCCGACCGGTTCAACGGGGAGCGTAGAGGAGGCGATCGGCCCACGGCCGGTCGCCTTCTTCTTTTGGGGCGTCGGTCAGGGCGCCGCGGGCGGCCGGAACCGCGGGGCCCCGGGCGCGGCCGCCCTCTCGGAGCCTCAGCCCTCGACGTCCAGGGAATAGCCGGCCGAGCGCACGGTGCGGATGGGGTCGTCGTCCACCGCCTGGTTAAGCGCCTTGCGCAGGCGGCCGATATGCACGTCGACGGTGCGCGCCTCGACATAGACGTCCGAGCCCCAGACGGCGTCGAGCAGCTGTTCGCGGCTGAACACTCGGCCGGGATGCTGCATCAGGTAGTCCAGCAGGCGGAACTCGGTCGGCCCGAGGTGGATCTCCTTGCCGGCCCGCTTCACCCGGTGGGCGACGCGGTCGATGACGATGTCGCCGTGGCGGATGCGGTCGTCGGCGAGGCCCGGGCGGATGCGGCGCAGCACCGCCCGGATGCGGGCGGTCAGCTCGGTCATCGAGAACGGCTTGACGATGTAGTCGTCGGCGCCGGTGTCGAGGCCGCGGATGCGGTCGCTTTCTTCACCGCGGGCGGTGAGCATGATGATCGGGATGTTGCGCGTCTCGGCGCGGTTGCGCAGCCGGCGGCAGACCTCGATGCCCGACACCTTGGGCAGCATCCAGTCCAGCACGATCAGGTCGGGCATCTGCTCGTCGACCTGCATCAGCGCCTCCTCGCCGTCCGAGGCGAGCGAGACGCGGTAGCCTTCCTTGTCAAGATTGTAGTGCAGCAAGGTCGCCAGGGCGTCCTCGTCCTCGACCACAAGCACGTACGGGGTCACAGAGGCCCTCCAGGTCTCGGGAAATCAGGCCCGCGCGTCAGTTCGGCGTGGCCAGGGCGTCCCACTTCGGACGCTCGGAAGAGATCAGGTCGCCGCCGGTGATCTCGAAATGGACGATCTCGGCGATGTTGGTGGCGTGGTCGCCGATCCGCTCCAGGTTCTTGGCGGCGAACAGCAGGTGCGTGCACGGCCCGATGGTGCGCGGATCGCCCATCATGTAGGTCAGCAGCTCGCGGAACAGGCTGTTGTAGTGCTCGTCGACCTCCTGGTCGCGCTGCCACACGGCCACGGCCCGGTCGAGGTCGCCGGTGGTGTAGGCGTCGAGGACGTCCTTGAGGCGGGCGGCCACCAGCCGGCCCATCCGCTCGATGGAGCGGGTCAGGGCGATCATCGGCTCGGCGTCGGCGGTGATCAGGGCCCGCTTGGCGATGTTCTTGGCCAGGTCGCCGCAACGTTCGAGATTGGACGAGATCTTCATCGCCGCCACGGTGCGGCGCAGGTCGTGCGCCATCGGCTGGCGCAGGGCGATCAGGCGGATGACCTTCTTCTCGATCTCGGCGTCCAGCGCGTCGAGGCGGACGTCGCGGTCGATGACCGACTGGGCCAGGGGCACGTCGCGGCGGACGATGGCGTCGATGGCGTCGGAGACCTGGGCCTCGGCCAGACCGCCCATGCGCGCCACTTCGGCGGTCAGGTGGTTCAGTTCGTCCTCGAAGGACTTCACCGTGTGCTCGGTCATATCAGCGGACCCCATGGTTGAAGCTCCTCCCTGCCGCTCGCCGGCCTCGCGCGCAGCGGGGAAGTCCAACGACGATCAGGGCGCCGAAGCCCCCTATATCGACTGCGCTTGTGCCCGTCGAACGCTGCTTCCCTACGACAGTTTTACGACACTTTTGTTGCGCCGACACCCGCCACGCCGCCGGGCGGAGGGGCGGTTTCGACGCCAGCGGCGGGGCGCGCCGGCTCGGCCTCAGCGCAGGCGGTGGGGAAGTAGGCGATGAAGCTGGCGCCGTTGCCTTCCAGGCTTTCGACCGCCAGGCCGCCGCGATGGCGGTTCATGATGTGCTTGACGATGGCCAGGCCGAGACCGGTGCCCAGCCGCTCGCCGCTCTTCTGGCCCTCGACCCGGTAGAACCGCTCGGTCAGGCGCGGCAGATGCTCGCGGGCGATGCCCGGCCCCCGGTCGGTGACCCGCACCGCCACATAGCGTTGGTGCGGCGCCTCGTCCGGCATGACCAGCGACAGGCGCGAGGCCTGGGCGGCGCGCAGGGCGATGGCCGTCTCGACGCTCTGCCCCGCCGAGACCTCGACCTCGACGATGGCGTCAGCCGGCGAGTATTTGACGGCGTTGTCGGCGAGGTTCTGGATCACCTGCACCATCTGGTCGCGGTCGCCGGCGGCGATGGCCACCCCGCGCGAGGGCGCGCGCACCTCCAGCGCCACCCGCTTCTGGCGCGCCAGGGGCTGGAGGGCGTCGATGACGTCGGTGGCCGCCAGGGCCATGTCGACCCGGCCGTGCGGGACGATGTGCTCGTTCAGCTCGATGCGCGACAGGCTCATCAGGTCGTCGATAAGGCGCGACATCCGCTCGGCCTGGGCCGACATGATGGCCAGGAAGCGGTCGCGGGCGACGGCGTCGTCCTTGGCGTGGCCGCGCAGGGTCTCGATGAAGCCGGCCAGGGAGGCCAGCGGCGTGCGCAGCTCGTGGCTGGCGTTGGCCAGGAAGTCGGCCCGCGTACGCTCGCTGCGGCGCGCGTCGGTCTCGTCGCGCAGCAGCAGCAGCGCCAGCCGCGAGCCGTCGGCCGCCGGCTGCAACGGGCGGGTCAGCGCCTTCCACACCCGCTCCTGGGCGCCGGCCGTCTCATAGGCCGCCTCGCCCGGCACGCCGCCGAACAGGCTCTCGTCGACCGCCTCCAGCACCTCGGGATTGCGGATGGCGGTGACCAGCAGGGCGCGGTCGCCGGAGATGCGGAACAGCTCGCGGGCGGCGGCGTTGGCCAGCACGAACCGCCGGCCGGCCAGGTCGTCGGCCTCCTGCGCCGCGATGACCATCAGGGGCTCGGGCAGGCTCTCCAGGACGGCGCCGAAGGCGGGCGTGCGGTCGAAGCTCGGCGTTTCGGGGGACGGCTCGGCCGGGCGGGTCTCGGCGTCCTCGCGCAGGCTGCGGGCGGTCAGCGCCGCCGCCAGCATGGCCACGGCCGCCGCCGCCGCCACGGCGGCGCCGGGCTTGGTCTCGCCGACGACGCCCAGGGCCAGCAGCAGCGCCGAGGCCGCCGCGCCGGTGAGGGCGACGCGCCAGGGCGTGCGTGCGCGCCTGGACGGCGCCACCGGCGACGGCGACTGAAGCAGCGGCATGGAAGGACCCGACTCTCCGAATCAGCTGGGAATGAAGCGCCCGATCATCAGACCACGCACTTATGGCGCCGACGTGTGGCGCCCCGGTGACGAGATCGCCAGTCCCAACCGCGCCGAAGAACATTGTGCTGTGAGTTTCTCTAAAGCCTCAGAAATACAATCTCTATGGTTCTAATCGATTTTGTCGACTTCACTGACGCTGTCGCCCGACGGACCGCCGCCGGCGCGACGCCAGGGGGAGACTTCATTGACCAAGGCCGAGACACACCGAACTCTATTCGCCGGCGCCCTGTCGGCGCTCTTGCTGTCCACGGTCTCGACCGCGGCCCTGGCCGAAGCCGCGCCGGGCCGCGACGCTCCGATCAGGACTGCGCCGACAACGCCCGCCGCCGGCCCGGCCGACGAGCACGACGCCCGCATCGCCGCCCTCAACGCCCAGGTCGAGGCGCTGCGGGCGCAGATCGCGACCCTGGCCGAGCAGATCGGCGACCTGAAGGTCTCGACCGCCGCCAACATCAAGGACGTGCGCGCCGCCCAGGCCGTCACCACCGTCAGCATCGCCGCGGGCAAGCCGACCATCGCCTCGGGCGACGGCGCCTTCTCGGCCACCCTGCACGGCGTCATGCAGCTCGACGCCGCCAACTACTACCAGGACGACCACCCGCCGCCGAGCGTGACGGCGCGCGACCTCAACAGCGGCACCAACTTCCGCCGCGCCCGCATCGGCATAGACGGCAAGGTGTTCGGCGACTGGGACTACAACCTGCTGTTCGATTTCGGCGGGTCGGGCGCCGAGGACGCCGGCCGCATCCACGAGCTGTGGGTGCAGTATTCCGGCTTCAAGCCGCTGAAGGTCCGCGTCGGGGCGTTTCCGCCGTCCCTGGGCCTGGAGGACGCGGCCTCGACCAACGGCCAGCTGTTCCTCGAGCGGCCGTCCATCGCCGAGATCGCCCGGGTGCTGGCCGGCGGCGACACCCGGGTCGGCGCCCAGCTGTTCGGCTATGGCGACCGCTGGTTCGCCGCCGCCGCAGTGACCGGCAACACCATCTCGACCCTGAACACCCAGGCCACCAGCTTCACCGCGCCCACCTTCGACGAGCAGCTCGGCTTCACCGCCCGCGTCGCCGGCACGCCGCTGCGGGGCTACGACTGGCTGGTGCACGTCGGCGTCAACGCCAGCTACGTGGCCACGCCGGCCGACCTGGGATCGGCCGCGGCGGTGCGCTACGCCCTGCAGCTGCGCGACCGGCCCGAGCTGCGCGTCGACGGGACGCGGCTGATCGACACCGGTCAGATCGACACCAAGAGCGCCCGTCACTGGGGCCTGGAGCTGGCCGCCCAGAAACAGAATTTCTACGCCGAGGCCGAATACTTCGACATCGCGTTGGACCGGCGCAACGCCGCCGCCGGCGTCAGCAACCCGCAGTTCAGCGGCTGGTACGTCGAGGGCGGCTGGGTGCTGACCGGCGAGGCGCGCAAGTACAACACCGCCACCGCCGCCTTCGACGCGCCCTCGGTGACCAACGTCTTCGATCCCAGGAAGCGCCATTGGGGGGCCGTCGAACTGGCCGCCCGCTATTCGACCGCCGACCTCAACTATCATGGCGACGCCGCCCTGGCGGCCGACCGCGTGCGCGGCGGTCAGCAGGACATCTGGTCGGTCGGCGTGAACTGGTTCCCCAACTCGGCCGTTAAGTTCATGCTGGAATACCTGGACGTCAGCATCGACCGGAAGAACAGCGCCGGTCTGACGTTGGGCCAGGATTACCAAGCGATCGCGGCGCGTTCCCAAGTGGCTTTCTGATCCGGCCCGCTCATCCAGGACCCTTTCCCATGACACAAGATGCCAACCTTCATTCCCGCCGCCGCCTGCTCGGCATCGCCGCCGCCGGCGCCGGCGCGGCGGCCGTCCCGACCCTGATCGGCGGGCGGGCCCTGGCCCAGGCGCCCAAGGCCGTGACCCTGCTCAACGTCAGCTACGACCCGACGCGCGAGCTCTACAAGGACATCAACGCCGCCTACGCCAAGTACTGGAAGGAGAAGGTCGGCCAGGACATCGTCATCAACCAGAGCCACGGCGGCTCGGGCAAGCAGGCCCGCTCGGTGATCGACGGCCTGCAGGCCGACGTCGTCACCCTGGCCCTGGCCTACGACATCGACGAGATCGCCGCCAAGGCCAAGCTGCTGCCGGCCGACTGGCAGTCGCGCCTGCCCGACAACTCCACGCCCTACACCTCGACCATCGTGTTCCTGGTCAAGAAGGGCAATCCCTGGAAGATCCGCGACTGGGGCGACCTGATCAAGCCGGGGATCGAGGTCATCACGCCGAACCCCAAGACCTCGGGCGGCGCGCGCTGGAACTACCTGGCCGCCTGGGCCTGGGCGCTGAAGCAGCCCGGCGGCTCCGAGGCCACGGCCCGCGCCTACATCCAGAAGCTCTACAAGCAGGTGCCGGTGCTCGACACCGGCGCGCGCGGGGCCACCGTCACCTTCGCCCAGCGCGGCCTGGGCGACGTGCTGCTGGCCTGGGAGAACGAGGCCCACCTGGCGCTGGAGGAGTTCGGTCCCAAGTTCGACATCGTCACGCCGTCGCGCTCGATCCTGGCCGAACCGCCGGTGGCCTTGCTGGACAAGAACGTCGACCGCCACGGCACCCGCACGGTGGCGAGCGGCTATCTGAAGTTCCTCTACAGCCCGCTGGCCCAGGACCTTATCGGCAAGAACCACTACCGCCCGCGCGACCCCAAGGCCGCGGCCAAGTACGCCGCCAAGTTCCCGAACATCCCGCTGGCCACCATCAACGACACCTTCGGCGGCTGGCAAAAGGCCCAGAAGACCCACTTCGCCGACGGCGGCGTGTTCGACCAGATCTACAAGCCGACCTAGCGCATCCCTCGCGCATTTCCTCCCCGAAACGGCTTGTTGCTTGGGCCCCGGCGTCTCTCCTCCGCCGGGGCCTCTTTTTTTGTCCCGAGGCTAGTCCTTGATCTCCTGCCCGGCCGGGACGGGCGGACCGAACTGGCCCTCCCACTTGCCGACCAGGGTGGCGGCCACCGAGTTGCCGACGACGTTGGTGGCCGAACGGCCCATGTCGAGGATGTGGTCGACGGCCAGGATCAGCAGCAGTCCCGCCTCCGGCAGCTTGAAATAGGCCAGGGTGGCGGCGATCACCACCAGCGAGGCCCGCGGCACGCCGGCCATGCCCTTGGAGGTGATCATCAGCAGGGCCAGCATGGTGATCTGCTGGCCGAGCGTCAGGTTGATGCCGTAGGCCTGGGCGATGAACAGGGTCGCGAAGGTGCAGTACATCATCGACCCGTCCAGATTGAACGAGTAGCCGAGCGGCAGCACGAACGAGACGATGCGGCGCGAGACGCCGAAGCGTTGCAGGCCGTCGAGGATGCGCGGATAGGCCGCCTCGGAGCTGGCGGTCGAGAAGGCCAGCAGGGCCGGTTCGCGGATGACGTTGACCAGGCCGCCGACGCGCTTGCCGATGAACAGGGCGGCGACGCCGATCAGCAGCGCCCAAAGGATGCCGAGCGACAGGTAGAAGCCGCCGATGAACTTGGCGTAGGTGGCCAGGATGCCCAGCCCCTCGGTGGCGACGGTGGAGGCCAGCGCCGCGAAGATGGCGACCGGCGCGGTGGCCATCACGTAGCCGGTGATCTTGAGCATGACCTGGGCGATCTGCTCGGCCAGCGCCAGGATGGCCGGCGCGCGGTCCGACGTGGCGGCGATGGCCGTGCCGACGAAGATCGAGAACACCACGATCTGCAGGATCTCGTTGTCGGCCAGGGCCTTGACGATCGAGGTCGGCACCAGGTGGGCGACGAAGTCCTTGAGGGTCAGGCTGGCGGCCTTGACCGAGGCGGACGCCGCCTCCGGATTGGGCAGGGCGAGCCCGACGCCGGGCTTGAGCAGGTGCACCATCAGCAGGCCGATGGTCAGCGACACGATCGAGGCGGCGATGAACCAGCCCATGGTCTTGACGCCGACCCGGCCGATGGAGGCGCTGTCCTCCATGTGGGCGATGCCGACCACCAGGGTCGAGAACACCAGCGGCCCGATGATCATCTTGATCAGCCGCAGGAACACCTCGGTGAGAATGCCCAGGCCGCCGGTGATGGATTTTATGTGGGCGGGGTCCGTCACGGTCTTGTTCAGGATGAAGCCGACGACGACGCCGGCGATCATGGCGAACAGGACCAGAAGGGTGAAACGGCGATTCATGCGGGGCCTTTTTGAGGTCGCGCGGCGGAATCGCCGGCGTTTTGACGGTGAAACCGGCAGTCTAGACACCGCCTTGCATGCGGGATCAACCGTTCGGCTGTGCCTCTCAAGACGCGCGAAGGGCTGGACACCTCACCCCGTTCGTGTTCGATCCCTGTCAAACAATCGTTCGATCGGGAGACGCCCATGACCGCCCTCAACGAAGTCGCCGACCTCTCCGCCGAGGGCGAGATCGCCGTCCTGACCCTGAACTCCCCGCCGGTGAACGCCCTGTCGGCGCCGGTGCGCGACGGGCTGGCCGAGGGCTTCAAGCGGGCGATCGCCGATCCGGCGGTCAAGGCGATCGTGCTGATCTGCGCCGGCCGCACCTTCATCGCCGGCGCCGACATCAGCGAGTTCGGCAAGGCCCCGAAGGGCGCGTCGCTATACGACGTGCAGGCGGTCATGGAAGGCTCGCCCAAGCCGATCGTCGCGGCCATCCACGGCACCGCCCTGGGCGGCGGCCTGGAGGTGGCGCTGACCGCCCACTATCGCGTGGCCGTCCCGTCGGCCAAGTGCGGCCTGCCGGAAGTCAATCTGGGCCTCTTGCCCGGCGCCGGCGGCACCCAGCGCCTGCCCCGCATCGTCGGCCCGGAAAAGGCCCTGGACATGATGACCAGCGGCGCGCACGTGCCGGCCAAGGCCGCCGCGGCCATGGGCCTGGTCGACGACCTGGCCGAGGAAGGCGAGCTGCGCGAGGCGGCGGTCGCCTTCGCCCGCAAGATCCTGGCCGAGAACCGCCCGCTGAAGAAGGTTCGCGACCTCAACGACAAGGTCGAGGCCGCCCGCGGCAAGCCTGAGATCTTCGCCGATTTCCGCAAGGCCAACGCCCGCAAGTTCCGCGGCTTCCTGGCCCCCGAATACAACATCCAGTGCGTCGAGGCGGCGGTGAACCTGCCGTTCGACGAGGGCCTGAAGGTCGAGCGCAAGCTGTTCCTGGAGCTGATGACCGGCGTGCAGTCGGCCGCCCAGCGCTACGCCTTCTTCGCCGAGCGCCAGGCCAACAAGATCCCCGACGTGCCGGAAGACACGCCGCTGATCCCGATCGCCAAGGTCGGCGTCATCGGCGCCGGCACCATGGGCGGCGGCATCTCGATGAACTTCCTCAACGCCGGCGTCCCGGTGCGCATCGTCGAGACCCAACAGGCGGCGCTCGACCGGGGCCTGGCCACCATCCGCAAGAACTACGAGAACACCGCCAAGAAGGGCCGCCTGACTGAGGACGACGTCGAAAAGCGCATGGGCCTGCTGTCGGGCTCGCTGAACCTCGAAGACCTGGCCGACTGCGACCTGATCATCGAGGCGGTGTTCGAGAACATGGACATCAAGAAGGAGGTGTTCGGCAAGCTGGACAGGATCGCCAAGCAGGGCGCCGTCCTGGCCACCAACACCTCCTATCTGAACGTCGACGAGATCGCCGCCGCCACCAGCCGGCCGGAAAGCGTCATCGGCCTGCACTTCTTCTCGCCGGCCAACGTCATGCGCCTCTTGGAGATCGTCCGCGGCGAGGCGACCTCCAAGCCGGTGATCGCCACCTCGATGAAGCTGGCCAAGACCATCGGCAAGGTCGGCGTGCTGGTCGGGGTCTGCCCCGGCTTCGTCGGCAACCGCATGCTGTCGCAGCGCCAGCGCGAGGCGAACAAGCTGATCCTCGAAGGTGCGATGCCCTGGGACGTCGACCGCGTGCTCTACGACTTCGGCTTCCCGATGGGGCCGTTCGCCATGAGCGACCTGGCCGGCCTCGACATCGGCTGGTCGAAGGAGAAGTCGTCGTCCTCGACCATCCGCGAAGTGCTGTGCGAGATGGACCGTCGCGGCCAGAAGACCGGCGCCGGCTTCTACGACTACGACGAGAACCGCGCCGCCAAGCCCTCGCCGATCACCGAGAAGATCATCAAGGACTTCGCCGCCAAGTCGGGCGTCAACCAGCGCACGATCGGCGACGAGGAGATCCTCGAACGCTGCGTCTATCCGATGATCAACGAGGGCGCGAAGATCCTCGAAGAGGGCAAGGCCATCCGCGCCTCGGACATCGATACGGTGTGGATCAACGGCTACGGCTGGCCGGTCTATCGCGGCGGCCCGATGTTCTACGGCGACACCGTCGGCCTCGATAAGGTCCTGGCCAAGATGAAGCAGTTCCAGGCCGAGATGGGCGACGACTTCAAGCCGTCCGCCCTGCTGGAGAAGCTCGTCGCCGAGGGCAAGGGCTTCAAGGACCTGTGACTCCGAACGGCCCCCTCCTTCATGCTGCAGGAGGGGGCCGTTCGGCCTCGTTGAAGACGGCAAGAGGCGAGAATGCTCGGACTAGCAAGTCGTTTTGCCCTCCTGGTAAGCGGCGTCGCCTTCTCACTCGTCATGGCTCTCTTGGCCTTCACTCCTTTTGCTTGGCTGATGGAGGGGCGGCCAGACGAGTCCTATCCAGAGATCATCTTCGCCGGAGCGGGTCTCCCTTCAGCCGTTGCGGCTTCTATCGCCGGTTGCCTGCTGGCCAAGCGACCTCTGATCTGGCGCGGTAGACGCCGTGGCTTCCTGAGCTTGGCCGGCGCTATAGCCATTGCGAACTGTATCTGCCTGATATGGCTTGCCTTCGATTCCGCCAAAGCGGCGGACAGCGGATCGGTCGCTCCGGGCGTTTCCTTTCTCATAGCGCCCGCAGTTGGCGTCGCTCTCCTGGCGCTGAACATGACGACGCGCGGCGCCCAACAGTCCCGGATTTAGCCGCGGGACCAGCGCGGGAACATCACCGCACCTTGCGCGCCCAGGCGTCCAGGCTCCACGGCCCAGCGCCGGCCGCCGCGAGGAACAGGAACAGGAAGCAATAGAGGATCGCCGGCTCGCCGCCGTTGAGGGCCGGATAGAAACCCTTCGGATAGTGGGCGATGAAATAGGCGAAGGCCATCTGGCCCGACAGGATGAACGCCGCCGACCGCGTGAACAGGCCGACCGCGATCAGCGCGCCGCCGACCAGCTCCAGCACCCCGGCCGCGCCGATCATCGAGGCCAGCCGCACGTGGCCGAACATGTCGGACGGCGGGAAGTTCAGCAGCTTCATCGTGCCGTGTTCGAGATAGAGCAGCCCGGCGACCAGCCGCAGCACGCTCATCAGGCGCGGCGCCCAGGCGCCGAGAATTCCGGATCTGGCGGCCATGACCGCTCCTCTGGCTGTGACTCGCCCGCCCAGGCTGCCCCGGAAACACGGCCCTTGCCAGAGGCGAGGTCGGCGCCCGACGATGCCTGCGCGAGCGTTCGACAGAAACGCCGGCATGGGAGGACATCGTGGCTTTCAAGGAGTACGCGCAGTACGACGGCCTGGGTCTGGCCGCTTTGGTGAAGAAGAAACAGGTGTCGCCGGCCGAGCTGGTCGAGGCGGCGATCGAACGGATCGAGGCCCACAACGGCAAGCTGAACGCCGTCGTCCACAAGGCCTATGACGAGGCGCGCAGGACCGCCGCCGCCGCCCTGCCCGACGGGCCGTTCAAGGGCGTGCCGTTCCTGATCAAGGACCTGGGCCAGCAGGTGGCCGGCTGGCCGCGCACCTCCGGCAGCCGCTTCGTCGGCGACGTGGTCGATGCGGCCGACACCGAGCTGGTCCGCCGCTACCGCGACGCCGGCGTGGTGCTGCTGGGCAAGACCAACACGCCCGAGTTCGGCATCACCGGCGTCACCGAGGGCGCCTTCCTCGGCCCCTGCCGCAATCCGTGGAACCCCGACCATGTCTCCGGCGGCTCGTCCGGCGGGGCGGCGTCGGCCACCGCCTCGGGCATGGTGCCCCTGGCCCACGCCAGCGACGGCCTGGGCTCGATCCGCATCCCCGCCGCCTGCTGCGGCCTGTTCGGCATGAAGACCACCCGCGACCGCAACCCCAACGGCGCCGACGACTATGAGCGAGCGATCGGCTTCTCGGTCGACCACGTGGTCAGCCGCACCGTGCGCGACTCGGCCGCCATGCTCGACGCCACCGGCTATCCGGAGGCGGCCAGCCCCTACGCCCCGCCCCCCAAGACCGGCCCCTATCTGGAAGAGATCAAGTGGAGCCCGCGCCGACTGAAGATCGCCTGGAGCGGCGAGACGCCCAGCGGCCGGCCGGTCGACCCCGAGGTCCAGGCGGCGCTGGAGGCGACCGTCGACCTGCTGAGGTCGCTGGGCCACGAGGTGGTCCCCAAGGGTCTGGGGGTCGACTACCGCACGCTCTACCGGGCCCAGGCCTATGTTTCGGGCGCCAACTTCGCCGCCAGCATGCGCCGGATGGTCGAGGCCAAGGGCCGCGAGCCGGCCCCCGACGAGCTTGAGGCCCTGACCTGGGCCAATCTGGAGGCCGGCCGGCGCGCCACCGGCGAGCAGGCCATGTGGGGCTGGCAGCAGCTTCGCCTGATGAACCGCCAGATCCTGGCTTTGTTCGAGACCTACGACGTGTTCCTGAGCCCGGTGCTGGGGACCCTGGTCCCCGCCGTCGGCCACATCGACCCGGCCAATGTCGAGCCCAAGGAGGTCGGCAAGCGCCAGGGCGCGGCCTTCCCGTTCACGCCGCCGTTCAACTTCACCGGCCAGCCGTCGATGTCGGTCCCGCTTCACATGTCGCAATCGGGCCTGCCCATCGGCATGATGTTCACCGGCCGCTACGCCGACGAGGCCACCCTGTTCCGCCTGGCCGCCCAGCTCGAGGCCGAAACGCCTTGGGCCGGCCGCCATCCCCCCGTCTGGGGCTAGTTCTGGAGTTGATGATGTCGCATCGCAGTCGCGCCCCCGCCGCCGCCCCGCCCGAGACCGTGGGCCTCTCCGCCGAGCGCCTAGGGCGCCTCGATGACCTGCTGCAGACCCGCTATATCGACCCGGGCCGGTTCCCCGGGACCCAGACCCTGGTCTATCGCCGCGGCAAGATCGCCCACCACAGCGTGCAGGGCCTGGCCGACGTCGAGCGCAAGACGCCGCTGAAGGAAGACACGATCTTCCGCATCTATTCGATGACCAAGCCGATCACCTCGGTGGCGTTCATGATGCTGGTCGAGCAGGGGCTGGTGGCGCTGGACGATCCGGTCCACCGCTTCATCCCCGAATGGAAAAACCTGGGCGTCTACAACGGCGGCTTCATGGAGACCTTCCAGACCCGGCCGACCAATCGGCCGATGCAGATGGTCGACCTTTTGCGCCACACCGCCGGCCTCACCTACGGCTTCCAGCAGCGGACCAATGTCGACGCCGCCTATCGCAAGCTGAAGATCGGCGAAATCGAGAAGGCCGGCACCATGGACAGCATGATCGAGGGGCTGTCCAAGCTGCCGCTGGAATTCTCGCCGGGCGAGGCGTGGAACTATTCGGTCGCCACCGACGTGCTCGGCTATCTGGTGCAGAAGATCAGCGGCCAGAAGTTCGAGGACTTCCTCAAGCAGCACATCTTCGCGCCCCTCGGCATGGACGACACCGCCTTCTTCGTGCCGCCGGAAAAGGCCCATCGCTTCGCCGCCTGCTATGCGGCCACGCCCAAGGGCGGCCTGGCGCTGCAGGACGACCCGGCCAAGAGCCCCTATCTCGAACCGCCCAGCTTCATTTCCGGCGGCGGCGGCCTGGTCTCGACCACGGCCGACTACCTGGCCTTCTGCCGCATGCTGCTGAACGGCGGCGAGCTGGACGGCGCGCGCCTGCTCAGCCCCAAGACCATCGCCCTGATGACCGCCAACCACCTGCCGGGAAACGCCGACCTGACCGAGATGTCGATGTCGCTGTTCAGCGAAGCGGCCTACCAGGGCGTCGGCTTCGGCCTGGGCTTCTCGACCACCATGCACCCGGCCAGGACCCTGATCCCCGGCACGGCCGGCGACTATTCCTGGGGCGGGGCGGCGACCACCTCGTTCTGGATCGACCCGAAGGAGGAGCTGATCGTCATCTTCATGACCCAGGTCCTGCCGTCGTCGGCCTATCCGGTGCGGCGCGAGCTGCGCACCCTGGTCTATTCGGCGTTCACCGAGAGCGACGCTTAAGCTGGAGCGCCCCTCCCCGCCATCACGGGAGGGGCGCCTACGCTCTTCTAAAAGTGCGCCGGTTTGCCGGCTTCGAGATTGATGCTGAGGGCGATTTGCGACCTGTCGGCCATTGGTCAGGAGAGCTACGAAGACGCTCAGATGAAAATGTTGCTGCTGATCGCCGCTGCGAGCCTATTCGCTTTCGTCGAAATGGGTGAAGCGAGCGCTTCGATTACCTGTCCTCGCACCGAAGGCTACGTACAGGGGCCGTTCGCCGGCACTCAAAGCGCCGCTCGGCGGCTATTCTCCACCTATCGGTCCAACATTGGACGATCGCCGAAGAGGTCCGACGAGTTTATTGTTCGCGTCGATGATGCTGGAGACCATTGGGAAGTCTGCGAGAGCCGCGCATTGCCGGGCGGGCGCGGCGGCACGGTCAACATCTGCATGGGCTTAGGTATGTCGATAGACAAATGCACTGGCGCGGTGCGGGGGGCGACGAACGTCCGCTAACCACCTGCACCGCTCTCCAGCTGGGGCGCGATCGGAAATCGCACCCTGAACGGTCCGCGGAGCGCCTCCGCTCTCCTAAACGAAGTCTTCGGTCAGGCGGTAATCCAGCCGCTGCTGCACGCCCGGCCAGTCGAGGTCGGTGATCGAGAACACCGCCGTGTCGCGGACATAGCCGGTCCAGGTGATCTTGTGCCGGCGCAGCACGCCTTCCTTCTCGCCGCCCAGCTTCTCGACGGCGGCCTGGCTGCGGGCGTTGCGCAGGTCGATCTGGAACTCCACGCGGATGGCGCCGGAGCCGAAGGCATGGGCCAGCAGCAGGCGCTTGGATTCCGGATTGACCGGCCCGGAGCGTACGTCCGGGTGCAGGAAGGTCGCCCCCACCTCGACGCCGCGATGCAGGCGGCGGATGTTGAGCAGGCTGGTGGTGCCGACCACCCGCCCGTCCGACAGGCGGCGGACGGCGTAGACGATGCGCTCGCCCCGGCGGCTCTCGCCCACGGCTGCGCCCCACCAGTCCTCGAAGCCCTCGCCGCAGCCGTTGATCGACATGATCTCCCAGGCCTCGGGATCGCAGTTCAGGGCCGCCTGCAGCTCGGGCCGCAGGGCGTCCTGGCTCTCGGGGATGACGGGTTCGAGCCGCACGTGGCGGCCGACAAGGGGGCGAATCTCGATGTTCATGCACTCACTCTCGCTCGGCGGCGCCGAGGCCGACAAGACCGCTTGCCCTAAACGGATGCTCAGGCCAATATCAGGCCAGTCAAACAACTGTTCGAATTTTGCCGCCCGGTCGCGGGCCGCAACAGGAAACGCCGGAGCGCGCCATGGATTTCGACATCTCCCCCAAGCAACGGATGTTCCTCGACCGCGTCGTCGCCTTCATGGACGAGCACGTCTATCCGGCGGTCCCGGTCTACGAGGCCGAGATGAACGTCCTCGGTAAGGAGCGCTGGAAGGTCGTCCAGGTGGTCGAGGAGCTGAAGAAGAAGGCCAAGGCCGCTGGCCTGTGGAACTTCTTCATGCCGCCGCATTCGGGCCAGACCCACGTCGACGACACCTTCGTGTTCGAGGGCGAGCAGCTGACCAACCTCGAATACAGCCTGATCGCCGAACAGCTCGGCAAGATCGGCTTCGCCTCGGAAGTGTTCAACTGCTCGGCGCCCGACACCGGCAACATGGAAGTGCTGATGCGCTACGGCACCCTGGAGCAGAAGGAGCGCTGGCTGCGTCCGCTGATGAACGGCGAGATCCGTTCGGCCTTCCTGATGACCGAGCCGGCGGTGGCCTCGTCCGACGCCACCAACATCGAGACTCGCATCGAGCGCGACGGCGACCACTACGTCATCAACGGCCGCAAGTGGTGGTCCTCGGGCGTGGGCGATCCGCGCTGCAAGGTGGCCATCGTCATGGGCAAGACCAACCCCGACGCCTCCAGCCACCAGCAGCAGAGCCAGATCCTGGTGCCCATGGACGCCCCGGGCATCGAGATCGTCCGCATGCTGCCGGTGTTCGGCTATGACGACGCCCCGCACGGCCACGCCGAGGTCATCCTCAAGGACGTGCGCGTGCCGGTCGAGGACGGCCTGCTGCTGGGCGAAGGCCGCGGCTTCGAGATCGCCCAGGGCCGCCTGGGCCCGGGCCGCATCCACCACTGCATGCGCACCATCGGCTCGGCCGAGGTGGCGCTGGAGAAGATGTGCAAGCGGCTGATGACCCGGAAGGCCTTCGGCAAGTACATCTCCGACCACTCGGTGTGGGAGCAGCGCGTCGCCGAGGCCCGCACCAATATCGAGATGTGCCGCCTGCTCTGCCTCAAGGCCGCCGACATGATGGACAAGGCGGGCAACAAGTCGGCCCGGCTCGAGATCGCCATGATCAAGGTCGCCGCCCCGAACATCGCCCTGAAGATCATCGACGACGCCATCCAGGCGCACGGCGGCGGCGGCGTCACCTCCGACTTCGGCCTGGCCCGCATGTACGCCGGTCAGCGCACCCTGCGCCTGGCCGACGGTCCGGACGAGGTGCACAACCGCACCATCGCCCGCATGGAGTTCGGCAAGTACGGCGACCTCGCCTACCAGCAAAAGGCCGAGCGCGAGCGCGCCCGCGAGGTCGCGGGCATCCGCTAGGGCTGATGATCGCCTCCGCCCGGTTCAGGCCGGGACGGGGGCGTCGGGCCTGAAAGTGCGGCGGGTCAGGCCCGGCGTCAGCCAGGCCTGGCCCGCCGTTCTTGCGAGGAAGAACAGCGAGAAGGCCAGCCATACGCCGTGATTGCCCAGCGGCCGGGCGGCGAACAGGGCGACGACGAACGCCGCCAGCGCGGCGGCCATGCTGAGCAGCATGGCCCGCGTCCAACTGGAGCCGATGAACACCCCGTCATAGACGAACGAGGCCACCCCGAGCAGCGGCAACAGCACGGCCCAGCCGACATAGGCCCGCGCGGCCGCCGTCACCGCCGGGTCGGTGCTGAAGCTGGCCGCCAGGCGCGGGCCGCCGAACAGGTAGGCCGCCGCGATGACCGCCGCCGCCAGGCCCGACCAGACCAGCACCGCCCGCACCGTGCGCCCGAACCGCGCCCTGTCGCCGGCGCCCAGGGCTTCGCCGCACAACACCTGGGCCGCGCTCTCGAAGCCGTCGAGCAGCAGGGCCGACAGCATGAACAGCTGATAGAGGATGGCGTTGGCGGCCAGGATCGTCGCCCCCTGCTCGGCCCCGGCCCGGGTCAGCAGCACCGTGGCGCTCATCAGCAGCAGGGTGCGGCCGAACAGGTCGCGGTTCAGCCGGAACAGAGCCGCCAGCGCCGGCGCCCGCCAGGTCGCCGGCTCGCGGACCAGGGCGAGCGCCCGACGGGCCGGGCCTTCCCGCGCGGCCATGGCGGCCAGGGCCAGGAACTTCAGCGCCTCGGACAGCAAGGTCGCCGCCGCCACCCCGGCGACGCCCAGTCCCAACCCCAGCACCAGGGCGAGGTCGAGGGCGATATGGACAAGATTGGCGCCGACCTCGACCGCCAGCACCGCCCGCACGCTGCGCCGGCCGATCAGCCAGCCGGTCAGCACGCAGTTGGCCAGCCAGGCGAGCGCGCTCCAATAGCGGATATCGACATAGAGGCGGGCGAGTTCGGCCACCTTGCCGCCGGCGCCCAGCAGGTGCAGGCCCAGCGGGACCAGCAGCGGACGCGCCAGCAGCAGCAGCGCGCCGACCGCCAGCGCCGCCGCCAACCCGCGCGTCAAGGCGGCGGCCTGGGCGTCCGGATCGTCGCGCCCGGCCGCCTGGGCGGTGAGCGCCACCGTGCCCGAACGCAGGAAGTTGAACACGATCAGCAGGGTCATCAAAAGCTTGGCGCCGCCCTGGGCCGCCGCATCGCCCAAGCGGCCGATCACCCACATGTCGGCCAGGCCGAACAGGGCGGTGGCGACATTGGTCAACATGGAGGGCAGGGCGATGGCCAGGATCGACCGGCGCAACGCGGCCGCCGTTTCGGGCCCTTGGCTCATGGTCCCGCACTGGCCGCGCCGGCCGCGGCGGTCAAGCCGGATTCGACGGATCGATCCGGTCGACGACGGCGCGGGGCGGGCCTAGAGTGGCCGCGCCCCAGCCCGGAGGCGGCGATGATCCGCACGCGCGGCCTGACCCATATCGCCCTCGCCGTCCGCGACCCGGAACGGTCGTTGCGCTTCTACGAGGCCCTGCTCGGCGTGCGCGAATATTATCGCGACGACACCACCATCCAGGCCCTGGGGCCCGGGCCGTTCGACGTGCTGGCCTTCGAGCGGGCCCCCGCCCTGGTCGGCCGCGAAGGGGCGATCCGGCATTTCGGCTTTCGTCTGGTCGATCCGGCCGATATCGACCGCGCGGTCGACGAGGCGACAGCCGCCGGCGGCGCGCTCGACCGTCGCGGCGAGTTCGCCCCGGGCTTTCCCTACGCCTTCATCCGCGATCCCGACGGCCACGAGATCGAGATCTGGTTCGAATAGTCAGGTCACGGCCGACGCCATGTCGGCGCGGATGATCTCCAGATAGAGCCAGAGCGGCGCGGCGAGGACCACGCCCATGGCGGCCTCCAGGACCAGCGCCCCGCCCTGACGCCCGCCGCGCGCGCCGGTCGCCATGGCGAAGGCCCGCACCGCGGCGGCGCCGAACCAGGCCAGGGCCAGGGCCGCGGCCATGCAGGCGCCGATGCGCGGCGACACCGCCAGGACGACGCCGGTCACGCCGTGCGGCGCCAGGATCAGGCCGCCCAGGCGCGAGCGCGCCTCGACCGTCCCGGCCGGCGCCTGGTCGGCGGCCGGTTGCAGCCCCATCAGCGCCAGGGCTCGGAGCGGGCGGACGAGGGCGTAGGCGCCGACCGTCGCGCCGGCGACGCAGGCGACCACCCCGCCCATCAAGGCGAGGTGCAGCATCGCCCGCAGGACATGGGCCTCGTTCATCCCGGCGTGCGGCAGACGGCCTCGATATTGGCGCCGTCAGGATCGAACACGAACGCGCCGTAGTAGTCGGGGTGATAGTGCGGGCGCGGTCCCGGCGCGCCGTTGTCGCGGCCGCCGGCGGCCAGGGCGGCGGCGTGGAAGGCGTCGACCGCGGCCCGGTCCGGCGCGGCCAGGGCCAGGTGCAGCTTGCCGCGCACGCCGTCCGCGCCGGCGATCCAGAAGAACGGCCGGTCGACGCCGTAGCCGGCCACCTCGACCCCGCCGGTGTGCTCGAGCGGGACCATGAACAGCCGCTTGATCCCCAGGGGCGCCAGGGCGCGGTCGTAGAAGGCCGCCGATCGCGCGAAATCGGCGACGCCGAAGGTGACATGGTCGAGCACGGGGGCATCCCTCGTCGCGGTTCCGGAACGAGGCGACTTGGCCCCACGCCCCTCGCCGAGGCAAACAAAAAAGAACGGCGGACCTTGCGGCCCGCCGTCCAATCAACTTCGTCGAAGCTCGGTTCTTATTGGAACTTCAGCTTCACGCCCATGAAGATCTGGCGGCCGAAGACGTCGTAGTAGTTCGGAATGGTGTCCAGCGCCTGGGTGCCCGAGGCGCCCGAGACGAAGAACGGCGGGGCCTTGTCGCCGATATTGTTGACGCCGCCGTACACCGAAGCCCAGTCGTTGATCTGGTACCGCGCCGAAATGTCGTTGTACCAGTAGTCCGGAACCTTCGGCCCGTCGACGAAGGGCGACATGCCCGTCTCGCCGATGTAGCGGGCGGTCCACGACACGTCGAACTTCTTGTAGAACCACTTGGTGGTGAAGTTGCCCTGGCGCTTCAGCCAGCCCTGGTCCGAGGTCGAGCCGCCGGCAAAGCCGAGCAGGTCGATCTTGGGCTGGCCCTTCAGCGGCACTTCGTCGGCCTTGTCGTAGAAGGTCATGATGCCGTTGAAGCTGACCTTGCCCAGATCGGGAGCGTTCTGGAACAGGTCGTTCAGGGCGACGCTGTAGCTGACTTCGAGATCGACGCCGCTGATGTTGTACTCAGCCAGGTTCTGCACCTGGTTGTTGACGGCCAGCAGGGCGTAGGGGCCCTGCGGGACCAGCGGGTTGGCCCCGCGCTGGACCTGCGAGCAGAACTGCGCACGGCCGGCGCCGGCGGTGTCGTAGCAGAGGTTGGTCGTCAGCTGACGGCCGACCGAAGCGATTGCGCCGTTCAGGTCGATCTCGAACCGGTCGAGCGTGACCGTGAGGCCGCGGAACCACACCGGCGCGTTCTCCAGGCCGGCGGCCTGGAAGACCAGACCATAGGTCAGGGTTTCGCTCTCTTCGGGCTTCAGCGCCGGGTTGCCGCCGTCGAAGCCGCCGACGCTCTGCTGGACCTGCAGGACCGGGCTGTAGTTGGCCGGAATGCCGTCGGCGAGACAGTTGGCCGCGCGCGTGGCGTTGGCGTTGCGGTTGGCCGCGGTGCAGGGGTCGACGACGACGCCGAAGGTCTGGCTGAGGCCGGCGACGTCCTCCAGGGTCGGCGCGCGGACCGACTTGGCCTTCATGACCCGGAAGCGCAGGCTCTGGATGGGCGACCAGTCGCCGCCGATCTTCCAGGTGTCATAGCTGCCGACGGTGCTGCCGTCCGACCAGCGATAGGCGCCCTCGACATTGATCGACTTGGCGAAGGGCAGGTCCTTGACGACCGGCACGTTGGTTTCGACGTAGGCTTCGTTGGTGCGGAAGGTCGTCGACTTCAGGTCCTGGATCTGGTTGCCGGTGACGATGCCCCGGTTGATCTGGTCGTCGTAGTCGACAAAGGCGGTGGTGCGACGGGATTCGACGCCGACCGCGACCTGCAGCGGCCCGGCCGGCAACTCGTAGATCGACCCCGAGAGGAACGCCTGGGCGTCTTCCAGGGTGTGCTCGCCGCGCTGGCCCGCATTGACGGTCAGATAGTTCTTCATCGCGTCGGTGTAGGGCGCGAACGGATTGACGGGGACGCAGCCCTGAGCCCGGGCCACGGGATCGGCGCAGCGATAGCCGCCGGGCTTGGCCGGATCGGCTTCGACGCGGAGGCCGTTATAGAGATTGACCTTGGAGACCAGGCCGTTGGAGATCGAATCGAGCTTGGTCTGACCGTAGGTGTAGGACGCCTCCCACTTCCAGTCCCGGCCCAGGCCGAACAGGGTGTCGAGATTGCCCTTCAGGCCGCCGGAGAAGCGGATGGTGTCCCGCTCGTTGATGGCGCTGCGCAGGCCGAACTGGTCGAAGCGCTGCGACCAGGTGATCGGCGTGGTCTGGCCGGCCGCCAGATACTGCGCGCGCAGGTTGGCGGGGATGAACGGGTTGTCGCCCGGGATGCTGGCCTCGACGGCGTTGCCGATCAGGTCGCTGGACGACTGGAACGGGTGGCCTTCGAACGGCGCGCGGGTCTTCGACAGGCCGTAGTTGACTTCGAGGAACGCGTTGATGTTCGAGGTCAGCGCGTAATCGACGTCGAACGCGCCCATGATCCGCTCGGTGGGGATCGCCAGGGTGCGGCTGCCGTTGCGGTTATAGCCGTCGATCGAGGGCACGAACCCGATCACGCCATTGGGATTGTCCGCGGTCGGCGTGGTCGAGAAGCTGCCGTCGCGCCGGGTGAAGCTGCCGTTGAACGCTTTGTTGGGGCCGTTGATGAAGAAGCGGCCTTGCGGCGCCACGCCGGAGAAGGCGGCCGGGCCGCGCACCGGATCGCCCGGATAGTTCCAGGCGAAGTCCTGGGCGCACAGGTAGCGGTCGGCGCAACGGACGAGGCCCTGGTAGTCGTACTGGACCGTGGCCAGGAAGTGGCCCTTCGAGCCGATGTCGTGGCCGACCATGACATAGGCGTTGGGGTTGATGTTGTCTTCGTTCTTGATGGCGAAGCCGTGGCCGAAGCCCAGTTCGAGGCCGTTGAAGTGCTTCTTGGTGATGATGTTCACCACGCCGGCCACCGCGTCGGCGCCATAGACGGCCGAGGCGCCGCCGGTGATGACTTCGATGCGCTCGATGTTGGCGGACGGCAGGGTGTTGAAGTCGACCGCGGTCGATTGGACGTTGCCGGCCGGCACGCGGCGGCCGTTGATCAGCACCAGCGAGCGCTGGGTGCCGAGATTGCGCAGGTTGACCAGGTTGAGGCCCGAGCTCGTCGCGCCGGAGAAGGTCGACTGGGTGCGGGACGCGCCGAACGCGGCCGAGAACTGCGGCAAGGTCGTCAGGACGTCGACGATGTTGTTGTGGCCTTGCTGCGACAGCTTGTCGCCGCCGATGACCTGGACCGGGGTGGCGGCCACGACATTGGTGCGGGCGATGCGCGAACCGGTGACGACCAGTTCGTCGACTGCTTCACCCTCGCCCTTGGCGGCGGCCGGCTGGCCTTGGGCATGAGCCGCCGAGGCCGCCGACACGGCGATCAGGGCGCTGCAGAACAGCGTAGAGGCGAGCAGATGCTCGCGCCTGGACAGAATGCGCACGTAATCCTCCATTCGCACGCGCCTTCGCGCACGAAGTCCCTAGTGATTGAGTTGTAGTGGTCAGGAGCCCCCCAACCATTGGGGTCATCACGCCCCATCAGGCAGGCTTAGGTCAATCCGAAGGTTACAATAGCGAAATAATTTTGAGCTCAATGCGCCATATAAGACACATATATTTCTTCGATTTTCCAGATCAAAACGAACGTTAAATAGAATCTACTTTTCATTATACTTTGAAATAAGAAAATTTTCTCTATGCCGCGCTCAAAAAGGAAAATCCATTCCTATAGATCGACCGCCAAGCGACAGCACGTCGCCGACGCCTCGAAAAGCGATCCGAATGTCGCGGCGATTTTTGCGGCGATCCTTGACTCCCGGCCGCCCCGCCCATACCTCCGGCGGCGTTAGCACTCAGGGGGAGCGGCTGCTAAACGCACGTCCCCTCCTGAGCGCCCGGCTATCGCAACCGATCCCTAAGGGAGAGCACATCATGGCGTTTCGTCCTCTTGGCGACCGCGTCCTCGTGAAGCGCGTCGAGGAAGAACAGAAGACCAAGGGCGGGATTATCATCCCCGACACCGCCAAGGAAAAGCCGCAGGAAGGCGAAGTCATCGCCGTCGGCCCCGGCGCCCGCGACGACAGCGGCAAGATCCAGCCCCTCGACGTCAAGAAGGGCGACCGCATCCTGTTCGGCAAGTGGTCCGGCACGGAAGTGAAGATCGACGGCGAAGATCTCCTGATCATGAAGGAGAGCGACGTCCTGGGCGTCGTCGAGTAAGCGCCCGCTTCGCCTGACCACCTGAATTCCAAACCTTATTCATAAAGTCGGAGAGCAGAGCCAATGGCCGCCAAAGACGTCTATTTCGGCACCGACGCGCGCGACAAGATGCTGCGCGGCGTCAACATCCTCGCCAACGCGGTGAAGGTCACCCTGGGCCCCAAGGGCCGCAACGTGGTCATCGAGAAGTCCTTCGGCGCTCCGCGCTCGACCAAGGACGGCGTGTCGGTCGCCAAGGAAATCGAACTGGCTGACAAGTTCGAGAACCTCGGCGCCCAGCTGATCCGCGAAGTCGCCTCGAAGACCAACGACAAGGCCGGCGACGGCACCACCACCGCCACCGTCCTGGCCCAGGCCATCGTCGTCGAAGGCCTGAAGTCGGTCGCCGCCGGCATGAACCCGATGGACCTGAAGCGCGGCGTCGACAAGGCCGTGCAGGCCGTGGTCGCCGAGATCAAGTCGGTGTCCAAGAAGGTCACCACCAACCAAGAGATCGCCCAGGTCGGCGCCATCTCGGCCAACGGCGACCATGAGATCGGCGACATGATCGCCAAGGCCATGGAAAAGGTCGGCAACGAAGGCGTCATCACCGTCGAGGAAGCCAAGTCGCTGGAAACCGAACTCGACGTCGTCGAGGGCATGCAGTTCGACCGCGGCTACCTGTCGCCGTACTTCATCACCAACGCCGACAAGATGGAAGCGGTCCTCGAAGACCCGCAAATCCTGCTGTTCGAAAAGAAGCTCTCCTCGCTGCAGCCGCTGCTGCCGGTGCTGGAAGCCGTCGTCCAGTCGGGCCGTCCCCTGCTGATCATCGCCGAAGACGTCGAAGGCGAAGCGCTGGCCACCCTGGTGGTCAACAAGCTGCGCGGCGGCCTGCGCGTCGCGGCGGTCAAGGCTCCGGGCTTCGGCGATCGCCGCAAGGCCATGCTGGAGGACATCGCCATCCTGACGGGCGGCCAGGTCATCAGCGAAGACCTGGGCATCAAGCTGGAGAGCGTCACGCTCGACATGCTGGGCCGCGCCAAGAAGGTGACCATCACCAAGGACGACACCACCGTCGTCGACGGCGTCGGCGCCAAGGCTGACATCGAAGGCCGCATCAGCCAGATCAAGAAGCAGATCGAGGACACCACCTCGGACTATGACAAGGAAAAGCTGCAAGAGCGTCTGGCCAAGCTGGCCGGCGGCGTCGCGGTGATCCGCGTCGGCGGGGCCACCGAAGTCGAAGTCAAGGAACGTAAGGACCGCGTCGACGACGCCCTCAACGCGACCCGCGCGGCCGTGGAAGAAGGCATCGTGCCGGGCGGCGGCGTCGCCCTGCTGAAGGCCTCCAAGGCCCTCGACGGCGTCAAGGGCGACAACGCCGACCAGACGGCCGGCGTCGCCATCGTCCGCCGCGCCCTGCAAGCCCCGATCCGTCAGATCGCCGAAAACGCCGGCGTCGAAGGCTCGATCGTGGTCGGCAAGATCCTCGAGAACAGCTCGGCCACCTTCGGCTTCAACGCCCAGACCGAGCAGTATGTCGACCTCGTCGCCGACGGCGTCATCGACCCGGCCAAGGTCGTCCGCACCGCCCTGCAAGACGCCGCCTCGGTGTCGGGCCTGCTGATCACCACCGAAGCCGGCATCGTCGAAGCGCCGAAGAAGAACGCCCCCGCGCCGGCCATGCCGGGCGGCGGCATGGGCGACATGGACTTCTAAGTCCAGCCGTTCAAACGTCGATGGAGGGCGGAGCCGCAAGGCTCCGCCCTTTTTCTTTGGCTAGATGAGGCGGCATCGTCGAGATCGTACGAGCCGCCGCGCCATAGGTCGAACACCAGATCAGCATCTCCGTGGCCCCTGCGATCAAGGCGTTCAACCATGCCAGGCCCCCAGATGAGCGGCGCGAGACGGCGAAGGCGAGATGCGTCTGCTCCTCGGCGTCCACCGCGGCGATCGCCGCAGCGAGCGCCTCGTCGCGACCAGCCAGCCACGCGACCTGTCCCGTCAAATGCCCATGCACCGTTCGCTCGACCGCCTCGGTGCACACCAAAATGGCGTCACGCCCCAAGGCCGCCGCGAACAGGCCCAGCGCCAGGCCGCCGGCGGCCCAGAAGCCGAGGGTGCGACATGGCCTGACGTCGCGTTCCTTCATCAGGCGCGCGAATGTCGAACGGTGCTCTTGTTCGTGGGCTAGGGTCTCCGTCAGGAAGTCCGCCAGGTCCGGCGCTCGAAAGCGAGCGAGCCAGAGTTGCCCCCGATAGATCCGGATGGCCCCGACCTCCCCCGCGTGATTGACGCGGAGCAGACGAGCGATCTCTCGCCGGTGATCGCCGCCATGCGCCTGCGATGCCGGGACCGGCCCCATCTCAAGCTCTCGCGCGCACACAGCGGGGCCGGCCGGTCTCAGCGCCGCCCGCATCGGCAGCGTCACCGGCGTGCGGACGTTCCAGGCCAGGCCAAGCAACGCCAGAAGCTGGATGAACCGAAATCCCGGATCGAACTGGCCGGGATAGAGCCCCATTCGCGCCGAGCCAGGGAAGGCGTGATGATTGTTGTGCCAGGCCTCGCCCATGGTCGGGATCGCCGCCCAGGGCACGTCGTGAGCCTGGACGCCGGCGCCGTCGACCAGCCACGACTGCGGCCCTTGGCGATGGGCGAGGCGGCCGACTAGCCAATGGCCGTTGACCGAGACAGCGACACGCACGCACACGCCCCACACGACCCAGGACCAACCACCCAGCGCGTAGAGCGCCAGGGCGACCGGCGCCTGCTGAAGCACCCAAGTCCGCTCAAGCAAGCGATAGAACCGATCGTCGCCGACGCCAGGTCCGGGGGCGAAGATCGGCGGCCGGGCCAGGACCAGCCTGCAATGCAAGCACCACCACCAGTCACGCCAGACCGGCGCGGCGTGGGCCAGCGCCGGATGGCAGCGCGGCTGGCGCTGGGCCCAATCGCGCGTGTCGTGGACCCGTATCATCCACAATGGCCCGCTCATTCCGACCGCCGTCCCGATCCAGACCAGGACGTATTCGAGCCAGCGCGGACAGTCGAAACTGCGGTGGATCAACCGGCGATGAAAGCCGACGGAGTGACCGAGCAGCAAGACCGCGCCCGTGGCGGCGAGGAAGACCGTCAAGGCGCTCCAACTGAACGTCAGCGGCCCGAGGACCAGGCCCGCCGCGACCATCGCGCCGTTCCATAAAGAATGGACGGGGTCCCATCGCATCGCCCCCTCGAGCGGATCGGCGTCGGGACCAATCCGCAGCGAACTGACCGCGTGGGGATCTTCGACGTGGCGGACCAACGGCTCCATCGACGGCTCTCCGTGAGGCGATGTCGTAATTTCGCAATTAATTTATTTCTTAAATTCTTGCGAGAGTGAGAGCAAGCAATTAATGAAATCCTTAAGCGTTCGCGCTCAACGAGTCCCGGAAAGCCTGTTCATGCAACGCGTCTTCGAAGCCCTCGCCTCCGTGGTTCGACGCAAGATCCTGGCCTATCTGGCCCATGCCGAACTGACGGCGGGTGAGATCGCCGCCCGCTTCGAAATCTCCAAGCCGGCGGTGTCGCAGCATCTGGGCGTGCTGGAGGCGGCCGGGCTGGTGCGCAGCGAAAAGCGCGGCCAGTACGTCTATTACAGCCTGACGCCGGACAACCTGATCAACACCCTCAACGACTTCGCCCAGGAGGTCTGCCCGGTCAGCAAGGTCCTCAAGGCCGAAAGCGCGACCATCGCCGCGGATCAGGTCGGACCGGATTCGAAACGGGGTTCCTCCAGCCGAACGTGAGTTCAGAGACGTAACGCCGCCCGGCCTTCGCCGGGCGGCGTCCGCATTCAGCCCTTCACGCACACCACCTGGCGCAGGGTGTGGACGATATCCACCAGGTCCGCCTGGGCGGCCATCACGGCGTCGATGTCCTTGTAGGCCATCGGCGTTTCGTCGATCACCTCGGCGTCCTTGCGGCATTCGACGCCCTCGGTGGCGCGGACGTGGTCCTCCACCGTGAAGCGCCGCTTGGCCTCGTTGCGGCTCATCGCCCGGCCGGCGCCGTGCGAGCAGGTGCAGAACGAGTCCGCGTTCCCCTTGCCGCGCACGATGAACGAGCGGGCGCCCATCGAGCCGGGGATGATGCCCAGTTCGCCCTCGCCGGCCCGCACCGCCCCCTTGCGGGTGACGAACACCGTCTTGCCGAAGTGATGCTCCCGCGCGACGTAGTTGTGGTGGCAGTTCACCGCCGTCTCCGTCGTCGCCAGGTCCGGGAACGCCTGACGCAGCACGCCCAGCACCTGGTCCATCATCACCTCGCGGTTGGCGAGGGCGTAGGTCTGCGCCCAGTTCACCGCCTCGATGTAGTCGGTGAAGCCCTCGCTGCCCTGCGGCAGGTAGGCGAGGTCTTGGTCCGGCAGGTTGATGAACCAGCGCCGCATGTCGCGCTTGGCCAGTTCGACGAAGTAGGAGCCGAACCGGTTGCCCACCCCGCGCGAGCCGGAGTGCAGCATCACCCAAAGGCGGCCTTCTTCATCCAGGCAAAGCTCGATGAAGTGGTTGCCGGTCCCCAGGGTGCCCAGGTGGCCGAAGCCGCGCTGGTGCGCCGCCTTGGGGTGCTTGGCGATCACCGCTTCATAGCCCGGCTTCAGCGCGGCCCACTTGTCGGCCGCCAGGGCCGGCGGCTCGGCCGCCCAGGCGCCCTTGTCGTTGCGCCCGCCATTGTCGGTCCGGCCATGCGGCACCGCCGCCTCGATGGCGGACCGCAGCCCCGCCAGCGAATCCGGCAGATGCTCGGCCCGGATCGAGGTCCACACCGCCATCATGCCGCAGCCGATGTCGACGCCGACCGCCGCCGGGATGATCGCCCCGACGGTCGGGATGACCGAGCCGACGGTGGCGCCCATGCCCCAGTGCACGTCGGGCATCACCGCCACGTGCTTGTGGATGAACGGCAGGCTGGCGACGTTGCGCAGCTGCTTCATGGCCAACTCTTCGATCGGCACGCCCCGGGTCCAGGCCTTGATCGGCGCGCCCGGGCTTTCGATGATTTCGAACCCGCCCATTCGGGTTCTCCTTTCCTTGCCGCCCCTCCTGGCGTCGCGGTCGGCAAGGTCTTCGCACAAATGAAGAACCCCTCCGGCCGGGCCAGGAGGGGTTCCTTCGTACATCCCAAGTCCTAGGACTTCAGGCCGTTCCCCCTCCCATGCGCGCGCGCTCACCGACGACCGGGCGGCCGAAGGTGTTGAACGCGGGCATATTGGGCTGGGCTTTGTGCGCCATGGTCCTCATCCTTGGGAGCGCCGCGGATAACACGGGTCGCCGCGCGAGCGCCATCCCGCCACGCGGAAAAGTCGCAAGCGCCGACCCGGAAGCCACGGAGAGTGGCGAAAAAGCCTCAGTAGCCGACCGTGAACCGCCGGCGGCGGCGCTGGGGCGTCTCCAGTTCGTCGACCAGGGCGACGGCGTAGTCCTCGAACGAGATCGAGCTCTTGCCGTCCGCCGCGGTCAGCAGCTGGTCGTCGCCGAGGCGGAAGACGCCGGTGCGCTCGCCGGGAACGAACAGGGCCGAGGGCGACAGGAAGGTCCAGTCGAGATCCGGCTCGGCGCGCAGGGCTTCCAGGAAAGCCGCCCCGCCCAGGGCCTCCGGCTTCCATTCGGCGTGGAAGAACGGCTGGTCGACCAGCCGCTGGCCGGGCGCGACCTCCAGGCTGCCGGCGCCGCCGACCACCAGATAGCGAGGAACGCCGGCGTCCTTGACCGCGCCGATCAGCACCGCCGGATCGCTCTGCAGGAACTTCACGGCGCTGACCGCCGCGTCGACGCCCTCGAGCGCCCGCGCCAGGGCGGCGCGGTCGCCGGCGTCGGCGCGGACGACGTCGAGGTCGGGCCGGGCGGCGAGCGCGCCGTCGCGCCGCACCACGGCGCGCACGCGATGGCCGCGCCGCAACAGTTCCTCGACGATGCGCGAGCCGACGTTTCCGGTCGCGCCGATCACGGCGACGTACATGGCGGGGTCCTTTCCCGTTGGTCTCGGTTTGAGAGCCGGTATAGATCAGGAACCGATGTGAAGCCTCGGCGGCCTCGCCGCAAGACGGGTTTTCGGCGTCACCAGGTGACGCCGGGGTAACCGGCCGCCGTCCGATCGCGCCGAAGGACCGTCATGCCGACCACTCGCCCGCCCGCCCCGTCCCCCTGCCCGATCCGCGACGTGCTGGACCGCATCGGCGACCAGTGGAGCTTCCTGATCCTGCAGAACCTCGACGGCGGCGCGCTGCGGTTCACCCAGCTCAAGCGGGCCGTCGGCGACATCTCGCAGCGCATGCTGGCCCAGACCCTGCGGCGGCTGGAGCAGGACGGCCTGGTCTCGCGCACGGTGTTCCCCACCGCCCCGCCGCGGGTCGACTACGCCCTGACCCCGCTCGGCCGCTCGCTGATGCAGCCGCTGGGGGCGCTGGTCGCCTGGGCCGAGGCCAGCCAGGCGCAGGTGCGCGCCGCGCGGGCGGCCTATCAGCGGCCCGAGGCGGCCTGAAGCCGCCTCGTCCCGTTTCGGGAAACCCTTCTGAAAGAACCATGATCTACCGAAGGCAGGCGGACGAGTCGCATCGCCCGCGCCGACGCGCCTTCGAGGGACCCTTGCGATGCAGCCTGACGTCCAGGCTTTCCTTCACGCCGAGACCGGCGTGACCACCTGGGTGGTCGCCGACCCGGCCACCGGCCTGTGCGCCATCATCGACCCGGTGCTCGACGCCGGCGGGGCCACGGCCTCGGCCGACGCCCTGATCGCCGCCATCCGCGAGCGCGACTTCGGGCCGACCTGGATCCTGGAGACCCGCGCCGACGGCCCCTCGGCCGCCGCCCACGTCAAGTACGAGACCGGCGCCTCGGTGGCCGGCGCGGCCGGACCGGGCCGCGAACCGGATTCGACGCTGTCCGGCGGCGAGACCCTGCCGCTGGGCGCCCTGGCCATCGCCGTGGTCAACGTGCCGGGCCGCGGCCTGGCCTACGCCATCGGCGAGCGGACCTTCGCGCCGCCCGAGGCCTGAGCCGTCGCCGCCTCAGCGCCCGCCGGCCATGCGGTCGCGCGCGCGGCGGACGCGGCCGCCCAGGGCGTCGGGACGGTTGAAGTCCTTGCGGAACTCGTCGCGCTTCTCGTGGATCGAGGCGATCACCAGCCCCATCGGGATGCCGATGTCGACCAGCACCGCCTCGGAAAGCTGCAGCGAGGCCTCGATGGTCTCGGGCACGGCGTCGGTGGCCCCAAGTTCGTACAACGCCTTGGCGTGACGGGCGTCACGCGCGCGGGCGACGATGGTCAGGTCCGGCCGCTCGGCCCGCGCCGTGGCCACCACCGCCTCGACGCCCTCGGGCGAATCCATGGTCACCACCAGGGCCGGCGCGTCGCCCAGGCCGCAGCGGCGCAGGAACTCGGTCCGCGAGGCGTCGCCGTAGAAGATGACGGTCCCGGCCCGGCGCCCCTGGTCCACCAGCCTGGGGTCGCGCTCGGCCGCCACCCACGGGATGTCGTGCCGCGACAGCATCTCGCCGACCAGGCGGCCGACGCGGCCATAGCCGACCACCAGCACCTTGGGCCGCTCCCCCTCGATCGCGGACGCCCTCGGGTCGGTCGCCGGCGCCGGCGCGGCCTCGGGCGGCCCGGCCTTCTTCGACAGCCGCTTGCCGGCGGCCGCCAGGATCGGGATGGCGAACATGGTCAGGGTGGCCGAGACCAGCAGCGGCTCGCCCAGGCGGCGGGGCACCACGCCCTCGCCCATGGCCGCGTCGAGGATGACGAAGGCGAACTCGCCGCCGGCGGCCAGCACCAGGGCCGTCTCCAGGGCGCGGCCACTCTTCATGCCGAACAGGCGGCCCAGGCCGAACACCACCACGGCCTTCAGCGCCAGCAGACCGACCGCCGTCCCCAGCACCAGCACCGGGTGGCGGGCCAGGATCGACAGGTCGAGCCCGATGCCCACCGACAGGAACAGCAGGCCGAGCAGCAACCCCTTGAACGGCTCGATGGTCACTTCCACCTCGTGCCGGTACTCGGTCTCGGCCAGCAGCAGGCCGGCGACGAAGGCGCCCAGCGCCATCGACAGGCCGATGACCGCGCTGACCAGGCCGGCGCCGATGACCACCAGCAGGCAGGCGGCCAGGAACAGCTCCTCGCTCTTGGCCCGCGCCACCGACTTCAGCATCGGCCGCAGGACCAGCCGGCCCAGCACGACGATGGCCAAAAGGCCGAGGGCGGCGGGCGCGAAGGTCAGCAGCAGCTTGGGGTCGAACCCCTCGCCCTGACGGCCCAGCACCGCGACGGTGATCAGGATCGGGGCGACGGCGAGGTCCTGGAACAGCAGCACCGAGAAGGCGGCCCGGCCGGCCTCGGAATGCAGCCGCTTCTGTTCGGCCAGCACCGGCATGACGATGGCGGTCGACGACAGGGACAGGGCCGCGCCCACCGCCAGGGCCGCCGCCAGCGGCTGGCCCAGCAGGCCGGCGGCCACGGCGATCACCGCCGCGCACAGGCTGACCTGCAGCGCGCCCAGGCCGAACACCATCCGGCGCATCAGGCGCAGCCGCTCCCATGACAGCTCCAGCCCGATCATGAACAGCAGGAAGACCACGCCGAACTCGGCGATCTGGCCGATCTCGGCCGGGTTGTCGACGGTGAAGGCGCCCAGCCAGGGCGCGACGCCGGTGAAGCTGCCCAGGCCGTAGGGTCCCAGCGCCACGCCGGCGCCCAGGAAACCGAGAATGGGATTGACCTTCAGCCGCTGGAACAGCGGCACCACCACGCCGGCGGTGGCGAGGAACAGCACGAGGTCCTTGTAGTCGCCTGCGCCGACGCCGTGCTCCATCGATCCCCTCTTCCTCCGCCGCTCGCCCCGGGGCCCTTGCGTCGCGGCTCAGTCCGCTCCCGCCGGCTGGCGCAACCGCACGCCCGCGCCACTATCCCGGTCGGCGGCGATCAGTTCGACCCCCGCCCCCTCCAGCGCCTCGACCAGCAGGCGCTCGGTGGCGCGATGCAGGTCGTGGCGTTCCGTCTCGAAGTCGCGCACGGTGCTGCGCGAGACGCTGGCGCGGTCCGCCAGAGCCTCCTGCGTCCAGGCCAGCAGGCCGCGCGCCGCCCGGCATTGCGCCGGTGACAAGATCTTGATCATGCCGGGATGGCCTTTTTGATCAATATCACCCATATTGGTTGAAGTATCGACCGAAATGCGCCGAGGTCAAGCGAACCCCGCCCCATCCAACCCATTATTCCTGGAAAGGCTCCCAGAAGGCCGGCATGCCCCACGAAACCCCGCTGATCGCCACCATCGTCGCCGGCCTGTGCCTGGCATTCGTCTTCGGGGCCGTGGCCAACCGGTTCAAGGCCCCGCCCTTGGTCGGCTATCTGCTGGCGGGCATCCTGGTCGGGCCGTTCACGCCGGGCTACGTCGCCGACCAGAAGCTGGCGCCCGAGCTGGCCGAGATCGGCGTCATCCTGCTGATGTTCGGGGTCGGCCTGCACTTCTCGCTCAAGGACCTGTTGTCGGTGCGCAAGATCGCCGTGCCGGGGGCGGTGGTGCAGATGGCGGCGGCCACGGTGATGGGCATGGGTCTGGGCTGGCTGCTGGGCTGGCCGCCCGGCGCGGGGCTGGTGTTCGGCCTGGCCCTGTCGGTGGCCTCCACCGTGGTGCTGCTCAAGGCCCTGCAGGAGCGACGGCTGGTCGAGACCCAGCAGGGCAAGATCGCCGTCGGCTGGCTGATCGTCGAGGACCTGGCCATGGTGCTGGCCCTGGTGCTGCTGCCGGCGCTTTCGGGCCTTCTCGGCGGCAAGGGGCCGAACGGCGAGGCCGCCGCCGGCATGAGCGGCGGCCAGATCGCCGCCGCCCTGGGCCTGACCCTCGGCAAGGTCGCGGCCTTCGTCGCCCTGATGCTGGTGGTCGGCCGGCGGGTGATCCCCTGGGTGCTGCACCGCATCGCCCACACCGGCTCGCGCGAGCTGTTCCGCCTGGCGGTGCTGGCCATCGCCCTGGGCGTGGCCTTCGGCTCGGCGTCGCTGTTCGGCGTCTCCTTCGCCCTGGGCGCCTTCTTCGCCGGCATGATGCTGGGCGAGTCCGAGCTCAGCCATCAGGCGGCCCAGGACACCCTGCCGCTGCGCGACGCCTTCGCCGTGCTGTTCTTCGTCTCCATCGGCATGCTGTTCGACCCGACCATCCTGGTCCGCGCGCCGCTGGCGGTGCTGGGGACGGTGCTGATCATCACCCTGGGCAAGTCGCTGGCGGCCATGGCCATCGTGCTGGCCTTCCGACGGCCGACCTCGGTGGCCCTGACCATCTCGGCCAGCCTGGCCCAGATCGGCGAGTTCTCGTTCATCCTGGCCAGCCTCGGCGTGGCGCTGGGCCTGCTGCCGACCGAGGGCCGCGACCTGATCCTGGCTGGGGCGATCCTGTCGATCCTGCTCAACCCGCTGATGTTCGCCGCCCTGGGGCGGGTGCATAGCCGGGTGCAGGCCAAGCGGGGCGTCGCCGAGCCCAAGGCGGAGGCCGCCCACGTGGTGCTGGTCGGCTTCGGCCGCGTCGGCCGGCTGGTCGGCGAGGCCCTGCACGGCCGCCGGCCGCTGACGGTGGTGGAAGAGCGGGACGGCGAGGCCGAGGCGCTGCGCGAGCAGGGCTACGACGCCGTGGCGGGCAACGCCGCCCAGCCCGAGACCCTGGCCCTGGCCCGGCTGGACCGCGCCGACCGGCTGCTGGTGGCCATCCCCAACGCCTTCGAGGCCGGGCAGATCATCGAGCAGGCGCGCGCCGCCAATCCCGGGCTCGACATCGTCGCCCGCGCCCACAGCGACGCCGAGGTCGAGCACCTCACCGCCATGGGCGCGAACTGCATCATCATGGGCGAGCGCGAGATCGCCAACGGCATGATCCGCCGGGCGCTGGAAGGCCCCAAGGGCGCCGCCGGCCACTAGCCGGCGGGCCCTGGACGTAACGTCCACTTGCGCTCGGCCCCTTTCGACGCCTATTGACGCGCCCATGACCGCGGGGGCGACAGCGACGAGACGACGGGGACGGGCCTGGCCCGCCTGGCTGGCCGTCGTCGCCCTGCTGGTCCAGGCGCTGATTCCCGCCGCGGCCATGGCCCACGCCCGGGCCGGCGATCCGTTTCAGATCACCCTGTGCACCCGCGAGGGACTGAAGGTGGTCACGGTCGACGCCGGCGCCGGCAAGTCCGCCGCCGCGTCGCCGATCTCCAAGCCGAAGGGCTTCGCCGGCCTGCCGTGCCTGGAATGCGTCATGGCCTGCTGTGCGGCCGTGGAGACGACGGCGCCCGACGCCGCGGCCCCGGTGCGCTACGCCGCGCCGGCCTTCGTGCTGACGCCCTTCGCCCTGGTCGGAACCCCCGGGGCCCGCGCCCCGCCACGCCCGCCTTCGCAAGGCCCCCCGACCCTCGTCTGACCGCATCCGCCGCGCGGCGGGGCGCCCTTACGCGCCCGCCGCGCGAACCCATGCCCAAGGCCGGCGCCGCGCGCCGGCCCGTCGAACGAGTGCAACGTCTTGTCCAATCGCCACCTGAACCGCGCCAGCGCCCTCGCCCTGGCCGCCGCCTTCCTCGCCGTCTCGACCGCCCGCGCCGAGGAGGCCGCCGACCAGCCCCATCCGGTCTCCGGCGTCACCGTCACCGCCGGCGGCGGCTCGCTCACCCAGCCCGACCTCGCCCAGCAGAAATCCGAACTGATACGCACCGCCGGCTCGGTCGGCTTCATCGACGCCGACGATCTCAAGGGCCGCTACGCCAACACCCTGCACGACATGCTGAAGGACGCCCCTGGCGTGTTCGCCCAGAACCGCTATGGCCAGGAAGTCCGCCTGTCGATCCGCGGCTCGGGCGTCGCCCGCGGCTATCACCTGCGCGGCGTCGAGATCGCCCAGGACGGCGTGCCCTGGAACCTCGCCGACGGTTCGGGCGACTTCTACACCATCGATCCGCTGTCGCTGCGCTCGATCGAAGTCTACAAGGGCGGCAACGGCTTAGCCCTGGGCTCGTCGACCCTGGGCGGGGCGATCAACTTCGTCACCCCCACCGCCTACACCGCCACGACGCCGAACGTGCTGCGCCTGGAGGGCGGCTCGTTCTCGACCATGCGGGCCTCGGCCACCGCCTCGCGCGTGTTCGGCGACTGGGACGCCCTGGCCACCGTCACCGGCCTCGCCTCGGCCGGCGCCCGGCAGCATTCGCGCAGCACCGACCTCTATTTCAACGGCAATATCGGCCATCGCTTCAACGACCGCGTCGAGACCCGCGTCTACGTCGCCATCGACGACACCCGCCAGCAGCTGCCGGGCTCCCTGCCCCTGGCCCAGGCCCTGGCCCATCCCGACCAGGCCGCGCCGGGCGCGGCCAACATGGTCGTCGGCGGCAACCAGCAGCGCAACGACGCGGTGCAGCGCATCGCCGACCGCACCACCGTCAAGCTCGACGAGGGGCGCATCGACGTCACGGTGTGGGCCGCCCACAAGCACCTCGACCACCCGATCTTCCAGGTGCTGAACCAGGACGGCTGGACCTGGGGCGGCGACGCCCGCTATTCCGCCGACCTCGACATCGGCGGCCTGCGCAACGAGGTGATCGCCGGCATGCGGGTGATCGCCGGCTTCAACCAGGCCAAGCAGTACGTCAACCTGGCCGGATCGCGCGGGGCCATGACCGGCAACGCCCACCAGAAGGCCTTCAACGTCGAGGCCTACGCCGAGGACCGCATCCACCTGACCCAGACCGTCGCCCTGACCGTCGGTGGCAAGTACCTGGCCGACGAGCGCGAACTCGACAACCTGACGACCCCGGCCAAGAGCGGCGAGCGCACCTTCCACGGCTTCAGCCCCAAGGCCGGGCTGCTGTGGCAGGCGACGCCCTCGGTGCAGGTGTTCGCCAACCTGACGCGCTCGCGCGACGTGCCGGACTTCACCGATCTCGCCCAGGCCAACACCGCCGGGCCGTCGTTCGCGCCCCTCGACGCCCAGCGGGCCTGGACCTACGAGATCGGCGCGCGCGGCGACCACGGGCCGGTGCATTTCGACCTGACCGCCTATCGCGCCGAGATCAACGGCGAACTGCTGCAGTACACCGTCGATCCCAACGTTCCGGCGACCACCTTCAACGCCGGCCGCACGGTTCACCAGGGGATCGAGGCGCTGGTGCGGGTCGACCTCGCCGAGGGCCTCAGCGCGCCCGACGCCGGCGACCGCCTGAGCGTGACCGGGGTCTGGAACTTCAACGACTTCCGCTTCCGCGGCGACCGCCAGTACGGAAACAACGCCATCGCCGGCGCGCCGCGCAACGTGCTGCGCGCCGAGATCCGCTACACGCGGCCGGACCTTCTGGGCCTCGGCGGCTTCTACATCGCCCCGAACGTCGACTGGGTTCCCCAGGGCGCCTGGGTCGACCAGGCCAACACCCTGCGCGCGCCGGGCTACACTCTGGTCGGTCTGGAGACCGGCCTCGACCTGCGCAACGGGCTCTCGCTCTACGTCGAGGGTCGCAATCTGACCGACGAGGCCTATGTCAGCGACGTCTCGACCATCACCGACGCCCGCAAGGCCGGAACCTCGGTCTTCTATCCGGGCGAGGGCCGCTCGGTGTTCGCGGGGCTGCGTTATGCGTTCTAGGAAGATGTCCGCCGTGAAAGCCGCCGCCCTCCCGCTTGCCGCCGCCCTGGCCTTCGCCGGCGCCGCCTCGGCGCACGTGGTCATGACGCAGAACCAGGCCAAGGCGGGAAGCTACTTCGCCGCCCGCTTCCAGGTCGGCCACGGCTGCTCGGGCTCAGCCACCACCGCCCTGCGGGTCGAGATCCCCGCGGGCATGGCCTCGGCCCGGCCGCAGCCCAAGCCCGGCTGGACGCTGGAGGTGGTCAAGGCCGACGCCGCCACCGCCGCCAAGCCGGGAGAAGGGGTCGCCGCCGTGATCTGGCGCGGGCGCCTGCCCGACGACCAGTTCGACGACTTCGGCCTGCTGATGAAGCTGCCCGAGCAGGTCGGGACGCTGTACTTCCCGGTGATCCAGACCTGCGAGACCGGCCAGTCCCAGTGGACCGAGACCCCCGGCCCCGGCGAGGACGCCCACGGCCTCGCCCGGCCGGCTCCCGCCCTGACCCTCACGCCCGGCGACGCCGTCGCCCATCACCATATGTGACCCCCCGCAAGGAGTTCTTCCCATGCGCATCCTGACACTCTCCCTGGCGGCGCTGGCCGTCGCCGCCGCCGCGCCGGCCCTGGCCCACGACTACCGGATCGGCGGCCTGCAGGTCGGTCATCCCTGGAGCCGGGCCACGCCGCCCGGCGCCAAGACCGGCGCCGGCTATCTTTCGGTGACCAACGCCGGCAAGACGCCCGACGTCCTGCTGGGCGGCTCGACCCCCGTCGCCGACAAGCTGGAGATCCACCAGATGTCCACCGCCGGCGGGGTGATGACCATGCGGCCGGTGTCGGGCGGCGTGCCCCTCGCCCCCGGCGCGACGGTCGAGCTGAAGCCCGGCGGCTACCACATCATGCTGATCGGCCTGAAACAGCCGCTGAAGGCCGGCGACCGGGTTCCCGCCACGCTCGATTTCGCCAAGGCCGGCAAGGTCCAGATCGAGTTCGCCGTCGAGGCCATGGGCGCGCCCAAGCCCGAGGCCGGCCACGACCACAAGGGCATGCGATGAGCGACCGAGGCAACCGCATGCTGCTCGCCGTCGCGTTCGCGACGGCGGCGGCGCTGGCCGTCGGGGTGATGGGCTACACCTTCTGGCGCGGGCACCAGGGCGACAAGGCCGCCGAGGCCCGCTCCGTCGCCGCCCCGGCCCTGGCCGGGCCCAAGGTGGGCGGCCCCTTCCAGCTGGTCGACCAGGACGGCCGCAAGGTCACCGAGGCCGACCTGCGCGGCAAGCCGACCCTGATGTTCTTCGGCTTCACCTTCTGTCCAGAGGTCTGCCCCACCACCCTGACCGAGCTGACCGGTTGGCTGAAGGCGCTCGGCCCCGACGCCGACCGGCTGAACGTGGTGTTCGTCTCGGTCGATCCCGAACGGGACACCCCGGCGCAGCTCAAGACCTATCTGTCGAACTTCGACCCGCGCATCCGCGGCCTGACGGGAACGCCCGAGCAGGTGGCCCAGGCGGCCAAGGCCTACCGGGTCTATTACCGCAAGGTGCCGGTCGAGGGCGGCGAATACACCATGGACCACTCGTCGATGATCTACCTGTTCGACAAGGACGGCGGCTTCGTCGAGCCGATCGGCTACGGCGAGGCCGGCGACCGGGCCATGGCCAAGGTCCGCAAGCTGCTGCAGACGCCCTGAGGCCCCGACGGGCTGACGCTAAATTCCCCGCGAAGCCGGCCGCCGTGCAAGGACGGCCGGCGTTCGTCCCGAAATGAGGGCGTTTGTCCTCAGCCCGGCCGCCAGATGAAAATTTTGTAACGGACTCGGCCAGGTTCCCGGGTGCATGTTTGGCGTCATCTGCCAACCTGGGGAAGACCGCCTCGTGATGAAACGCCTATGGCTTTGCGCGGCCGCCGCCGCCGCGCTCACCGCCTCCTCCGCCGCCACGCCGTCCTTCGCGGCCGACGCCGCTCCCGCCGCCGACGTCGCCAAGGCCCAGCACTTCGGCGCCTGGGGCTTCGACCTGAGCGGCCAGGACAAGACGGTCGCGCCGGGGCAGGACTTCTACAAGTTCGCCAGCGGCGGCTGGGAGGCCAAGACCCAGATCCCGTCCGACCGCACCCGCTGGGGCGCCTTCGACGAACTGCGCGAGCTTTCCGACGCCCGCGCGCGGGCCGTCATCGACCGCGCCGCCGCCAACAAGGCCGCGACCGGCGAGGAAGCCAAGATCGGCGCCCTCTACAACGCCTTCATGAACGAGGCGCTGATCGAGAAGCTGGACGCCGCCCCCCTGGCCCCCGCCCTGGCCGAGATCAAGGCCGCGACCACCCGCGAACAGCTGGCCGCGATCATGGGCCGGGCGATGTACGACTACTCGTCCAGCTTCTTCGGCTCGGCCATCCAGCAGGACGCCAAGAACCCCAGCCGCTACGCCCTCTATGTCGGCCAGGACGGCCTGGGCCTGCCCGACCGCGACTACTATCTGACCGACCAGTTCAAGACCCAGAAGGCCAAGTACGAGGCCTATGTCGCCCAGATGCTGGGCATGGCCGGCTGGCCCGACGCCCAGGCCAAGGCCCAGGCCATCGTCGCCCTGGAGACCAGGATCGCCGAGGCGAGCTGGTCCAAGGTCGAGCAGCGCGACCCGGTCAAGACCTACAACCCGACCACGGTCGAGCAGCTGGCCAAGGACGCCCCGAGCTTCCCCTGGCGGACCTATTTCAAGGCCGCCGGCGTCAGCGACGTCGAGACGGTGATCGTCGGCGAGAAGAGCGCCTTCCCCAAGATCGCGGCGATCTTCGCCGACACGCCGATCGACGTGCTGCAGGCCTGGCAGGCCTTCCACGTCGTCGACGCCGCCTCGCCCTACCTCTCCAAGCGTTTCGTCGACGCCCGCTTCGACTTCCGCGGCAAGGTGCTCTCGGGCCAGCCCGAGAACCGGCCGCGCTGGAAGCGCGCGGTGACCACCGTCGGCTCCAGCCTGGGCGAGGCGGTCGGCAAGCTCTACGTCGCCGCCTATTTCCCGCCCGAGTCCAAGGCGGCCATGGAGCAGCTGGTCGGCAACCTGCGCGCCGCGCTCAAGGTCCGCATCGAGAAGCTCGACTGGATGGGCCCCGACACCAAGGCCAAGGCCCTCAACAAGCTGGCCCATTTCAACGTCAAGATCGGCTATCCCGACCATTGGCGCGACTATTCGGGCCTGGAGATCAAGGCCGACGACCTCTACGGCGACATCCGCCGCTCGAGCGCGTTCGAGTGGAACTTCTGGGTCGAAAAGCTGCGCGGCCCGGTCGACCGGTCGCTGTGGGGCATGACCCCGCAGACCGTGAACGCCTATTACGACCCGACCATGAACGAGATCGTGTTCCCGGCGGCGATCCTGCAGCCGCCGTTCTTCGATCCCAAGGCCGACCCGGCGGTGAACTACGGCGGCATCGGCGCGGTGATCGGCCACGAGATCAGCCACGGCTTCGACGACCAGGGCCGGCAGTTCGACGCCGACGGGACCCTGCGCGACTGGTGGACGGCCCAGGACGCCGACAAGTTCGTCGTCCAGACCAAGCGCCTGAGCGGCCAGTACTCGGCGTTCAGTCCGCTGCCCGGCGCCCACGTCAACGGCGACCTGACCATGGGCGAGAACATCGGCGACCTCGGCGGCGTCCTGACGGCGCTCGACGCCTATCACATGTCGCTGGGCGGCAAGCCGGCGGCCAAGATCGACGGCCTGACCGGCGACCAGCGCTTCTTCCTCGGCTTCGCCCAGATCTGGCGCGGCAAGATCCGCGACGACGCCCTGCGCCAGCAGCTCGTCACCGATCCGCACTCGCCCAGCTACTACCGGGCCAACGGCACGGTGCGGAACGTCGACGCCTGGTACGAGGCGTTCGGGGTCAAGGCGGGCGATCCGCTGTACGTCGCGCCCGACCAGCGGGTCCGCATCTGGTGATCCGCCATCCGCCCCGCGCGCCAGGCGCGCGGGGCGGAGCCCTCGGTCACGCGGCGTCGTGGAAGATGACGCCCAGGGTGTGGCGACGCCCCGAGCGCAGGCGGCTGACCCCGTGGCGCAGGGCCAGGCGGTACATGCCCCGCGCGCCCTGGGCCGGCCGCTGGTTGACCGCGAAGATCACCGCCTCGCCCCGCCGCAGCGGCGCGACCATCGGCCGCGACTGCTGACGCGGCCTCTGCTCGACCAGCACGAACTCGCCGCCCTCGAAATCGACCCCCGGCTCGTCGAGCAGCACGGCCGCCTGCAGGGGGAACACCAGCTCGCCATAGAGGTCCTGGTGCAGGCAGTTGTAGTCGCCCGGACCGTAGCGCAGCAGCAGGGGCGTCGGCCGCGTCTGGCCGGCGTCGCGGCAGCGGGCGGTGAAGGCCTCCAGCGTCTCCGGATAGGTCCGCGCCTCGCCCAGGGCTCGGGCCCAGCGGCCGGCGATCGGGGCCAGCCGCGGATAGAAGACCCGCCGCAGCCCGGCCACCGGGTCGGGCAAGGGGTAGGCGAAGTACTGGTACTCGCCCTGGCCGAAGCCGTGCCGGGCCATGACCACGCGGCTGCGAAACAGCCCGGTCCGGTCGTAGAGCGCGGCCAGGTCCGCGCACTCGTCCGCCGACAGCAGCGCCCCGGTGGTCGCCCAGCCCTGGGCGGCGAGTTCGCCTTCGATGCGCGGCCAGTCGAGGGCGGCGACCCGAGCCTCCAGGCTCAAGCCGCCCGCTCCCGCGCCAGCAGGGCCCGCTTGCGCTCCACGCCCCAGCGGTAGCCCGAGAGGCTCCCGTCGGCGCGCACCACCCGGTGGCAGGGCGTGATCACGGCCAGGGGATTGGCGCCGCAGGCCTGGGCCGCCGCCCGGGTCGCCTCCGGCCGCCCGGCCCGCCGCGCCAGCTCGGCGTAGCTGACCGTCGTCCCGGCCGGCAGCTGGCGCAGGGCCCGCCAGACCGCCTGCTGGAACGGCGTGCCGCGCGCGTCGAGCGCCGGGGCGAACCCGGCGGCGGGCGAGGAGATCAGCGCCCGCGCCTGCTCCAGCTCGGTCGACAGTTCGGCCCCGGCCTCGATCAGCCGGGCGCGGGGGAACCGCCGGCGAAGGTCGGCCCCCAGCCCCGCGCGATCCTCGCCCAGCGTCACCACGCACACCCCGGCCCCGGACGCGGCCAGCAGCGCCGTTCCAAGGTCGGTCTCGACGAAGCCGTAACGCAGCGTCTCGCGCTGCTCGTCCGGCTTGCAGCGCTTGCAGGGGCGCAGGCCGGACGCGCGCGCGGCCTCGGCCGTGCCGTAGAAGCGCACGTTCTCGCGCTTCGGCCGGCCGGCGCAGGTGGGCAGGCAATAGACGCCGGTGGTCAGCACCCCCATCAGGAAGGCGCCTTCGGCGGCGGGGTCGCGCCGCTGGGCCGCGGCCCAGCGGTCGTCGTCGTTAGAAAAAGCGGAGGAAGTCATGTCCGCGCTCCGTGTTCATCCATGCGGCCAATCTGCGCCGCGATGAACCAGCCCGCATTCCGATGCTTGCTATCCGCCAGATTTAATCCGCCCCGCGCCGCTCAGACCCGGTCCGGCCGGCGCAGATAGTCGACGCCCGAGAAATTCATCCGCTGCGGCCGGCCGGCGACCACGGCGTCGAAGCGCACCCGCTCGGCCCCGTGCGGATCGGCGCCCACCCGCCAGACGCCGCCGCCCAGGTCGATCAGCGGCTGGGCACCGTCGAGCCACAGGCCCTCGCCTCGCGCCACCACCCGGATCGCGCCGCGCCAGGGATCGTCGTTGTCGTAGCGGCCGGCCAGGGCGGCCAGGGCCGGCGACGGCGCGGCGCGGACGGCCGAGGCCCCGCCGGCGGCATAGAACACCGATCCCAGCCAGGCGCCGGCCACCTTGCCGCCGGCGCGCTCGAAAGCCAGGGGATAGCGGGCGAAGGCCGGATCGTGCGCCAGCAGCAGGTCGTCGCCGATCGCCTCCAGGACGACCTCGCGACCGTCCACGGACAGCCGCGTCTCGTCGCCCGACCGCCGGATCTCGAACGCCGCGCCGGAGGCGGCGCGATAGGCGCCCAGATAGGCGGCCTCGACCGCCGGCCGTTGCGGCTCGGGCGGGGCCGGCGGCTCGCGGCCCTCGCGGACGGCGCGCAGAGCCTCGCAGGCGTAGGCCGTCACCGCGCGGGGCCGATAGACGATCAGCCCGACATTGGTGCTGGCGAACGCCCCCACCCCGGCCGCGCCGTCGACGTGCAGCGACGAATTGAAGGCGATCATGCCGCCGGTGTGGTGCAGATAGGTGCGCCCGCCCGCCTGGACCACGGCCAGGCCGTGCGCGTAGCGCGCGCCAGGCATGCCCCAGCCGGGCGCGTCGACGCCCGGAGCGCAGAACCGCGCCGCATGGGCGTCGTCGAGCAGGGCGCCGCCATGCCCCCGCGCCGCGCCGATCAGCCAGCGGACATAGGCGGTCATCGCCGCCGAGGTCGCCGCGACGCATCCCGCCCCGTCGGCGGAATCGACCCAGGCCGCCTGTCCCAGCCGCCCCGGCGTCGGCGCCGGCAGGTCCTGGACGTAGGGGCTGCGCCCGACCGCGTAGCGATGACGGTCCTCGGCCCGCAACGCCCCCACGGCCTGGCCGGCCATGCCCAGCGGCGCCAGGGCCTCGCCCTCGATCACCTCGGGCAGGCTGCGGCCGTGCAGCCGTTCCAGCGTCCAGCCTAGGAGGTGGTAGCCGGTGTTGCTGTAGCTCCACGACGATCCGGGCTCGTATCCGCGCCACAGCCGGCCGTCGCCGCCGCGCGGGAACACCGGGGCGTCGTCCGGCAGGCCGGAACTGTGGTTGAGCAGGTGGCCGAGCGTGATCGGCGTTCCGTCCGGCCACGGAACATCCGGCAGGATGTCGCGCATCGGCGTCGCCAGGGCGACCCGGCCGGCCTGGATCTGGCGGAAGATGCAGAGCCCGACCAGCGACTTGCTGATCGAGCCGATCTGCACCAGCCGGTCCGAAGTGAAGGCCTCCTTGCGGTCGGCGTCCGCCCAGCCGGCGTTGATCACCGCCGCGAAACCGTCGGCGTCGGCGACGCTCACCGTCATCCCCGGCAGGCCGAACGCCTGGCGGTGACGTTCGACCAGCCGGCCGATGGCGGCCAGCGCCGGGCCGTACTCCGGACGGCCGCCCGACAGCACCTGCACGGCCGGCTCCGGACCGCCCCCGGCGTCCTGGCCGTCCCGACCCTGGGCGCCGGCGGCCCCCGCCGCTCCGGCCGCCAGCCCCAACGACACGGCCCCAAGGCCGAGCACCGCCCGCCGATCCATGCATCTCCCCCTTCGTATTGTCCCGGCAGTTGGGACGCGACGGCGGCCCGGCGCAAGCCCGATCATTTGCGGGGTCGCCGAAATTCCTGCCACAGGATGTCAGCCATGCGGGCGATCCTCTCCCCCAAATGGAGACCACCGCATGACCCGGGCGCCCGAGACCCCAACGCAGCATTCCTCGCCGGCCGGTCGCGACCGCCGCCGCGTCCTCAAGGCCCTGGCGGCGGCGGGCGCGGCGGCGGCGGGCCCCGTCGCCGGCTCGCCCCGTCGAGACGGCCCGGGCGGGCGATGCTGCCCGATCGTCGAACTGCGGCAATACACTCTGCACGCCGGGCGGCGCGACACGTTGATCGACCTGTTCGACCGCGAGTTCATCTTGGGCCAGGAGGCGGCGGGCGTGCGGGTGATCGGCCAGTTCCGCGACCTCGACGACCCCGACCGGTTCGTCTGGATGCGCGGCTTCGCGGACCTGGAAAGCCGGGGCCGCGCCCTGGCCGCGTTCTATGGCGGTCCCGACTGGCGGCGGAGCCGGGCGGCGGCCAACGCCACCATGCTCGATTCCGACAACGTGCTGCTGCTGCGGCCGGCCGAAGACGGCGGCGGCTTCGCCCTGGACGGGATGCGGCGCGGCGGCGCCCGCGGCTTGCTGGCCGCCAATCTGCACTATCTCGACGCCGACGCCGTCCAGCCCTTCGCCGCCTTCTTCGAACAGGCGATGAAACCGGCGATCGCCGCCGCCGGGGGACGGGTGGCGGCGGCCTTCGTCACCCACGACGGCCCCAACAGCTTCCCGGCGCTGCCGATCCGCGCGGGCGAGCACGTGCTGGTCTGGTTCGCCGGCTTTGCCGACGCCGCCGCCCACGCCCGCTTCGCCGAGCGCCTGCGCGCGGGCCAGACCTGGCGGGAGAAGGCCGCGCCGCAGATCTTCCGGCAACTGGCGCGCAAGCCCGAGGTGCTGCGGCTGGTTCCGACCTCCGGGTCGCTGCTGGGCGCCTAGCGCCCGGCGCCGCGGCGGCGCAGCGCGCCGCGCATGAAATCGGCCGGCGGGTCGGTCTCGGCCAGGACGGCGTCGCGGATGGCGCGGGGCTCGCCGAACAGGTGGCCCTGGCCGTAGGCGACATTGAGTTCGAGGACGTCGATGGCCTGGCGCTCGCTCTCGATCTTCTCGGCCACCAGCTCGACGCCGTAGCGGCGGGTGAGGTCGGCGAAATCGGCGGCGTTGAGGTCCTTGAGCGAGCGCAGCGCCGGCCGGCCGTCGGCCTCCAGCAACTGGTCGACCAGCACGTCGGCGGACACCTTGACGAACTTGACGTCGGCGCGGCTGAGATCGGGGAAGTCGAGGTCGAGGTCGGAGACCTTGTCCAGCGAGAAGCGGAAGCCGAGATCGGCCAGCTTGGCCATGTTGCGGGCCTCGACGGCGCCGCGCGACCCGAACGCGGCCTGGCCCAGCTCGAAGATCAGCGCCCCGGCGAGGTCCTTGTTCTGGGACAGGAACTCCAGGAACTGCGGGAAGAACACCTCGTCGGCCAGCGACCCCAGGGCGATGTTGCAGAAGATGCCGACCTTGCGGTCCTGCTTGGCCAGCCGCCGCACGATCTGCACGCAACGGAACAGCAGCAGGTTGTCGATGGCCGAGACCAGCCCCTCGGGCTCGGCGACGCTGAGATATTCGGCCGGCATCATCACCCGGCCGCTGGGGTCGCGCAGGCGCGAGAAGCTCTCGTAGAACACCGTGCGGCGCTGCGGCAGGCTGACCACCGGCTGCAGGTAGAGGTCGACCCGGTTGTCGGCCAGCGCCTCGCGCACGGTCTCGAGCAGGGCCGAGGACTGCCGCTCGGCGTGCGAGGGCGAGAAGGCCCCGCGGGTGGACTGCCGCTGCTCCAGGCTCTCGCTCATGCGCTGGACCAGCGCCTCGAGCATGCGCATCTCGCCGGTCAGCTCCTCGGAGCGGCGCACGGCGTCCTCGCGGACGGTGTCGTTGAGCTCGCCCAGCCGGGCGTTCATCTTCTCGAGCTGGTCGGCGAGGATGACATGGGCCTCGCGCACCGCGCCGATCTCGCCGCGCAGGGCGGCCAGGTCGAACGCCCGCGCCGCCAGCCCGTGCAGGGCGAAAGCGAGGCCAAGGCCGCCGACCAGCGCCGCCACGGCCGCGCCCCAGCCGCCGCCGGCCCGCCAGACATAGAGGGCCAGGGTCAGAACCAGACAGATATAGGCTGCGGAAAGCAGCGCTACGGTCACCTTGCGCATGGAGTCCCGCCCGCTCGAATCAAAGGGATTATCGAACGGTTAACCCGGTCAAGTCGAATGGAATGAATGGTTAACGTTTCGCGCGGCCGCGAATCTATTCGGCCGGCGCCCCCAGGGCCGCGCCGCGCGGCCTCAGGGTCAGCCGGGTGAACACGAAGGCCAGGGCCGCGCAGACGGCGACGCCCACGGCCATCGGCAGCGGACCGCCGTCGGCGAAGGCGCCGGCCGCCGCCATCGCCGCCGCCCCGACGATCATCTGGACCGCGCCCATCAGGGCCGAGGCGGCGCCGGCGATGTCGCCGTGCTCCTCCAGCGACAGCACCGCCGCCGTCGGCACCACCAGCCCGAGGAAGCCGTAGCCGACGAACAGGAAGGCGGCCAGGACGCCGAGGCCGGTCGCGCCCGCCGCCATCGTCGCCGGCAGGGCGATCATGGCCAGGGCGAAGCCGGCCACCGCGCCCCGCATCACCGCCGCCAGACCGAAGCGGCGGATCAGGCCGCTGCTGAGCTGGGCCACGCCGAAGAACGACACGGCGTTCAGCGCGAAGAACAGGCTGTAGAGCGTCGGAGTCAGGCCGTAGTGGTTGATCAGCACGAAGGACGAATTGGCCAGGTAGACGAAGAAGGCGGAAATGCCGAAGGCCCCCGCCAAGGTCAGGCCCATGAACGTGCGGTCGGCGAGCAGCTTGCGATAGGCTGCGAACGCCCCGGCCCACGAGCTGCCGGCCCGCGCGGCCGGAAGCCGCGTCTCGCGCAGGGTGGCGATCAGGACGAGGCCGATCAAGGCCGCGCCGGTGACGGTCCAGAACACGCCGCGCCAGCCGGCGACGGCGATCACCAGGCTGCCCGTCAGCGGGGCCAGGATCGGCGAGACGCTGAACACCAGCATCAGCAACGACATCAGCCTCGCCGCCTCCGGCCCGGTGTGCAGGTCGCGCACCACCGCGCGCGGCACCACCATGCCCGCACAGGCCCCCACCGCCTCGACCACGCGGAAGGCGATCAGCGTCTGGACGTCCGGCGCCAGCGCGCAGCCGATGCTGCCGGCCGCGAACAGCGCCAGCCCGAAATAGAGCGGCGCCTTGCGCCCCAGCATGTCGGACAGCGGGCCGTAGGCGAGCTGGCAGACGCCGAGGGTGATGAAGAAGGCCATCAGGCTCATCTGCACCGCGTCGGGACCGGCCTTCAGGCTCTGGCCGATGGACGGCAGGGCCGGCAGGTACATGTCGATGGCGAACGGCCCGACGGCCGAGACGAGGCCGAGGATCAGGGCGGTGCGGAGGAAGCCGGTCTTCATGGTCGCCGTCCCTGAACTGGCGGAATACGCGCCCGGACGGGAGCGGCGCGCCGGCGCCCGCAAGGCGTCGGCCCGGCCTGCTATGTGGCGATGCGTCGTGGCGGCTCAAGGCCCAAATCCACGGCCGCCGCGATTTCCCGGGGTCGGCGATCCCGGCGCAAGGCCGGGCCGCCTACGGGCGTCAGCGAGTGGGAACCGGGTGCTCGCCGCGATAGTCGTAGAATCCACGGCCGCTCTTCTTGCCCAGCCAGCCGGCCTCGACGTACTTCACCAGCAGCGGGCACGGCCGGTACTTGGAGTCCGCCAGCCCGTCATAGAGCACGTTCATGATCGACAGCACGGTGTCGAGGCCGATGAAGTCGCCCAGCTCCAGCGGCCCCATCGGGTGGTTGGCGCCCAGCTTCATGGCGGTGTCGATCGCCTCGACGGTGCCGACGCCCTCGTACAGGGTGTAGATCGCCTCGTTGATCATCGGCACCAGCACGCGGTTGACGATGAAGGCGGGGAAGTCCTCGGCGTTGGTGGTGGTCTTGCCCAGCGAGCGGGCGAACTTGACCGCGGTCTCGTAGGTGCCGACGTCGGTGGCGATGCCGCGGATCACCTCGACCAGCTTCATCAGCGGCACGGGGTTCATGAAGTGCAGGCCGATGAACCGCTCGGGCCGGTCGGTGGTCGAGGCCAGGCGGGTGATCGAGATCGACGAGGTGTTCGAGGCCAGGAGGGTGCCCGCGGCCAGGTGCGGCTGCAGCGCCTTGAAGATCGCCTTCTTGACGTCCTCGTCCTCGGTCGCCGCCTCGATGGCCAGGTCGGTCTTGCCGACGCGGTCGAGGTCCTCGGCAGGCTTGATCCGGCCGAGCGCGGCGTCCATGGCCGCCTGGTCGATGACGCCGCGATGCACCTGCCGGGCGAGGTTGTGCTCGACCGTGGCCAGGCCCGCGTCGATCTTCTCGCGCGTCAGGTCGTTGAGCAGGACCTCGTAGCCCGCGAGCGCGCACACATGCGCGATGCCCGAACCCATCTGGCCCGCGCCGATGACGCCGACCCTCTTGATATCAACCATTCAGCCCAAACCCTTGGCGGTTCCCGACCAGGCTATTTGCCCCGGGAAAGGTGACAGCTTTCTAACACGACTATCCCCGGGCTCGGAAAGTCTTTGCTGCGATGCAACGACCACGCGCGACGAGACGGCGCCGCACACGGCCTGATTGTTTGCGCTGGCGCTCTGGGCCGATCGGCGATTCGCTGTAGGCTTTACCGTCTTCGATGCAGGGTGGGGCATGCATCACGCGCACCAGCCGGTTTTCACCGTCCTTTCCGTGGTCATCGCCGTCGCAGGCTCGTGGACCGCGCTGGACCTGGCGCGCCGGGTCGACGCCAACGCCGGCCGCGCCCGGCTGGCCTGGCTGGCCGGCGCCGCCCTGGGCCTCGGCCTGAGCATCTGGTCGATGCATTTCGTGGCGATGCTCGGCTACGACCCGGGAGCGCCGGTCAGCTACGCCCCGGGCCCGACGCTGCTGTCCCTGGCCCTGGCCATCGTCGCCACCGGCGGCGCCTTCCTGGCCGCCCCGCCGGCGGACTTCAAGCTTCAGTGGCGCTTCGCCCCGCCGCCGCAGGCGCGCCTGGTCGGCGCCGGCGTGTTCATGGGCGTGGGCATCTGCGCCATGCACTATGTCGGCATGTCGGCCATGCGCATGGACGGGGTGCTGCGCTACGACCCCTGGCTGGTGGCCCTGTCGCTGGTCATCGCCGTCGGCGCCTCGATCAGCGCCCTGGCGGCGGCGCGCGGCGAACAGAGCCTGCCCCGGAAGATCGGCGCGGCGGTGATCCTCGGCTTCGCCATCGTCGGCATGCACTACACCGGCATGGCCGCCGTGCGGTTCATCCCCGCCGGAATGGAGACGCACGTCTACAGCGCGACCACGCCGCTGATCATCGCCCTGGGCGTGGCGGGCGCCACCTTGATGGTGCTGTGCCTCAGCCTGGCGGCGGCCGTCTTCGACCGGCGCTTCGCCGAACTGACCGTGCTGGAGACCGCCGCCCTGCGCCGCTCGGAAGAGCGCATGCGCGCGGTGCTCGAACAGATGCCGCTGGGCGTGATCATCGCCGAGGCCCCCAACGGCCGCCTGGCCTTCTCCAACGCCGAGGCCGCCCGGCTGATGGGCCACACGCCGCCGCCGGCCGAAAGCTGGCGCGACTACACCGCCCATCATGGCTTCCACACCGACGGCCGCCCGCTCAGCGCCCACGAATACCCGCTCAGCCGGGTGGTGCTGCAGGGCGAGCACGTCAGCCGCGAGCTGCACCTCTATCGCCAGCCCGGCGGCCGCATCGCCTCGCTGGAGGTCAGCGCCGCGCCGGTACGCGATTCCGATGGCCGGCTGGTGCTGGGCGTGCTGGCCATGCAGGACGTCACCGACAAGCTGGAGGCCGAGGCGGCCCTGCGCCAGGCCCAGCGCCTGGAGGGCGTCGGCCAGTTGACCGGCGGCGTGGCGCACGACTTCAACAACCTGCTCACCGCCGTGATCGGCGGCCTGGACCTGGCCCTCAAGCGCATCGAGGACGAGCGCGCCCGCCGGCTGGTCACCAACGCCCTGCACGCCGCCCAGCGCGGCGCCAAGCTGACCGCCCAGCTCCTGGCCTTCTCGCGCCGGCAGCGCCTGGAGACCCGCGCCGTCGACCTCAACGCCCTGATCGCCGGCATGAGCGACCTGCTGACCAGCACCCTGGGCGGGGCGATCAAGGTCGAGCACGCCCTGGCGGCCGACCTGCCGCTGGCCGTGGTCGACCCGGCCCAGGTCGAGCTGGCGCTGCTGAACCTGGCGATCAACGCCCGCGACGCCATGGGCGGCGACGGGGTGATCACCCTGGCCACCCGCGCGGTGTCGCTGGGCGAGCCGGGCGGCCTGCACGAGCCCGAGCCCGGCGACTACGTCATGGTCTCGGTGCGCGACGAGGGCTCGGGCATGACGCCGGACGTGCTGGCCCGCGCGGTGGAGCCGTTCTTCACCACCAAGCCGGTGGGCAAGGGCTCGGGCCTGGGCCTCAGCCAGGTCGCGGGCCTGGCCAAGCAGCTCGGCGGCGGCCTGCGCATCGACAGCGCTCTGGGCTTCGGCACCGAGGTGATGCTGTTCGCCCCGCGCGCGGCGGCGGGCGTGGCCGAGCCCAGCGGGCTGGCCGAAGGCCCGGCCGTCTTCGCCCGGCCGGCGCCGCCGATGAACGTGCTGGTGGTCGAGGACGACCACGCCGTCCGCGCCTATGTCTGCGAGCTGCTGCGCGAGGCCGGCCACGGCGTCGTCGGCGCGGCCGGCGGCGCCGAGGCCCTGGCCCGCCTGCAGGGCGGCCTCAGGCCCGACGTGCTGCTGGCCGATTTCGCCATGCCGGGCATGACCGGCGCCGAGCTGTTGCGGCAGGCGCGCGCCCTGCTGCCCGGGCTGCCAGGACTGATCATGACCGGCTATCTCGACCGCGAGGCCCTGCCGGTCGAGCTCCAGGCCGAGGACCTGCTGCAAAAGCCGTTCGAGCCGCGCGAGCTGTTCGACCGCCTGGTCCGCGCCGCCGAGGCCGCCCGGGTCTAGGCCGCCGCGCGGGGGATCTGCGCCTCGGCCACCAGCCAGTCGCGCAGCTTGAGGATGCGCGGCAGCTTGGGATTGTCGCCCCGCCACACCACGAAATAGCCGGCGCGGGCGTCCACCGATTCCGGGAAGGGACGGACGAGGCGGCCCGTGCGCAGGTCCTCCTCGACCAGGCCGCTGCGGGCCAGGGCCACGCCGACGCCGTGCAGGGCGGCGTCGACCAGCAGGGCGGAATCCTCGAAGATCAGGCCGCCCTGGGCCGGCGGGGCCTCGACGCCGACGCAGCGCATCCAGAGGCTCCACGGCCGGCCGTTCTGGCGCAGCAGCGGCGCCTTGAGCAGATCGGCCGGCTCGCGCAGCGGATAGCGGGCGAGGAACTCGGGGCTGCACACCGGAAACAGGCTGTCCATGAGCAGGGGCGTCGCCTCCAGCCCGGGCCAGTCGCCCGAGCCATGGCGCAGGCCGACGTCGACCCGCTCGGAGAAGAAGTCGACCATGCGGTCCTCGACGCGCAGGGTCAGGCGCTCGCCGCCGAGGTCGTCGGTCAACCGGGCCAGGCGGCGCGCCAGCCAGCGGGTGGCGAAATGCGACACCACGGTCAGGACCAGGGGGCCGCAGTCGGCGTCCGAACGCAGCTCGTCGACGCCCCGCTCCAGCACGGCCAGGGCCTCGCTCACCCGCGAGGCCAGCGCCGCGGCGACCGGGGTCGGGGCCATGGCGTTGCCCTGGCGATGGAACAGCCGCAGGCCGAACTCGGCCTCCAGCCGCCGGATCTGCTGGCTGACGGCGCCGTGGGTGACGTTGAGCTCGGCGGCGGCGCGGCTGTAGCTGCGGTGGCGGGCGGCGCTTTCCAAGGCTCTCAGCGCCAGGAACGGGGGCAGACGGCTCATGCGCGGGTTGTTAGCGCCATTCACAACCCGAGGCAAAAACTATCGTTCGCGGAACAGGCCCCTCGGAGGCATTGTCGACATGCGGCGCCGCTCGTTCTTTTCACCCTGCATCCGAAAGACCCGACCGATGAAGATCCTGATCTTCGCGGGCGCTGCGACCGTGCTCGCGCTGGGGCTGGTCCTCGCCTCGCCGCCCCCGCCGCCGGCCTCCGCCTCGCAAACCGCCGCCCTGCACGACGAGCTGCGCTGGACCGAACGCAACGCCCCCTATGTCGTCGCCAAGGTCGGCGCGCCGATCACCCTGGCCAGCCGGTGACGCCGCGCCGAGGCGCGCATGGCCTGAACGCACAAAGGCCCGGAGCTCGCGCTCCGGGCCTTTTTCGCGAACGGCGGCGTTCGGAGGCTTACTTGCCCGCGGCGGCCAGGGCGTCCATCAGCTCCGGCACGGCGGTCTTGTAGTCCTGGACCAGGCCGTAGTCGGCGACCTGGAAGATCGGCGCGTCGGCGTCCTTGTTGATCGCCACGATCACCTTGGAGTCCTTCATGCCGGCCAGGTGCTGGATGGCCCCGGAGATGCCCACGGCGACATAGAGCTGCGGGGCGACGACCTTGCCGGTTTGGCCGACCTGGTAGTCGTTGGGCGCATAGCCGGCGTCGACCGCGGCGCGGCTGGCGCCGACGGCGGCGCCCAGCTTGTCGGCCAGGGGCTCGATCACCTTCTGGAACTCGTCGGCCGAGCCCAGGGCGCGGCCGCCGGAGACGACGATCTTGGCGGCGGCCAGCTCGGGACGGTCGGACTTGACGATCTCGTCGGAGACGAAGCGGGTCTTGGCCGCGCCGGCGCCGGCGTCGACCTTCTCGATCGTGGCCGAGCCGCCCTGGCCCGCCGCCTTGAAGGCGGTGGCGCGGACGGTGACCACCTTCTTGGCGTCGGACGACTGCACCGTCTCCAGCGCGTTGCCGGCGTAGATCGGGCGCACGAAGGTGTCGGCCGAAACCACTTCGACGATGTCGCTGATCAGGGCCACGTCGAGCTTGGCGGCGATGCGCGGGGCGACGTTCTTGCCGCCGGCGGTGGCCGGGATCAGGATGGCGTCGTAGCCGGCGGCCAGCGGCAGCGCCGCGGCGGTGACCGCCTCGGCGATCTGCTTGCCCAGCGCGTCGCTCTCGGCGACCAGCACCTTGCGCACGCCGGCGATCTTGGCCGCTTCGGCCGCGACCGCGTCGACGCCCTGGCCGGCGACCAGCACGTCGACGTCGGCCGACAACGCCTTGGCGGCGGTGACGGTCTTTTCGGTGGAGTCCTTCAGCGACGCGTTGTCGTGATCGGCGATGACGAGAACGGCCATTACAGCACCCCCGCTTCTTTGAGCTTGCCGACCAGATCGGCGGCGGTTTCGACCTTGACGCCGGCCGAGCGCTTCGGCGGTTCCGACACCTTGAGCACCTTGAGATGGCCCTTGACGTCGACGCCGTAGTCGCCGGTCGACTTGACGTCGATCGGCTTCTTCTTGGCCTTCATGATGTTGGGCAGGCTGGCGTAGCGCGGCTCGTTGAGGCGCAGGTCGGCGGTGACGACGGCGGGAAGGTCGACTTCCAGCGTCTGCAGGCCGCCGTCGACTTCGCGGGTGACCTTGGCCTTGCCGGCTTCGATCTCGACCTTCGAGGCGAAGGTGGCCTGCGGCCAGTCGAGCAGGGCCGCCAGCATCTGGCCGACGGCGTTGTTGTCGCCGTCGATGGCCTGCTTGCCCATCAGCACCAGTTCCGGCGCTTCCTGGCCGATCACGGCCTGCAGCAGCTTGGCCACCTCCAGCGGCTCGACGTCGTCGTCGGTCTGGATCAGCACGCCGCGGTCGGCGCCCATGGCCAGGGCGGTGCGGATGGTCTCCTGCGCCTGGGCCGGGCCGATCGAGACCACGACGATCTCGGCGGCCGCGCCCTTTTCCTTGAGACGCACGGCTTCCTCGACCGCGATCTCGCAGAAGGGGTTCATCGACATCTTGACGTTGGAAAGGTCGACGCCGGACTGATCGGGCTTCACCCGGACCTTGACGTTGGCGTCGATGACCCGTTTCACCGGGACGAGAATTTTCATGGTCTTTTCGCCCTCAGACCTGGAATTGGCGGCCGCGCGATTTTTCGCTGCGCCGCAAAATGCGCGGCAAACTGACAAGCGGGCCGCCCCCTGTCAACGCACGGAAAACATTCGTTCAAATTGACGTATGGGGAAGTTTGTGCGAGTTCGCCGCTCGAACCGACAAGAAATCCGCGACGCTTTCGGGGCGAAGCCCGGCTTCGCGCAAAAAGCGTCCCCGCAGAGCCCGCATGAACCGCACGATCAATCGCCTGAAGCTGATTTTCCTCGGCCTCTTCGTCATCGGCAACGTGGCGATCTGGAGCTACCAGGTGTTCTGGAAATGGCCCGAGCAGCGGTGCGAGGCCCAGGGCAGCTGGTGGGACTGGCGCGACCGCATCTGCGCCACGCCCATGCCGCTGTCGACCATCACCGGGCGCTTCCCGGGCCGGCCCGACCTGCCGTCGGTGGCCGGGATCGCCAGAACGCCGGCCGCGACGCCCGCCGCCCAGGCCCCGGCCAAGCCCTGATTCTCGTTTGATCGTCCCGGGACCTCGGCGCGCGCCCCGCCACCAGGTCCCGGCTCTGCGCCGGACTAGCGCGTCGCCCCCGGGACCCACAGCACGTCGGCGCGCCCCTTGTCGTTGGCCTGCCGCGCGGCGACGAACAGCAGGTCCGACAGGCGGTTGAGGTACTTGATCGCCGCCGGCCCGACCGTCTCGCCCTCGACGTCGGCCAGCTCGACCGCCGCCCGTTCGGCGCGACGGCAGACCGTGCGCGCCAGGTGCAGATAGGACGCCGCCGGCGACCCCGCCGGCAAGATGAACGAGGTCAGCGGCTCGAGCTCGGCGTTGATCTGGTCGATCTCGCGCTCCAGCCGTTCGACCTGCCCGTCGAGGATGCGCAGCGGCTCCCAGGCCAGCTTCTCGCCGCGATCGGGGGTGGCCAGGTCGGCCCCCAGGTCGAACAGGTCGTTCTGGATGCGCGACAGCATCGGGTCGAGAAGGGCGTCGCCCGCCGTGTGCAGGCGCACCAGGCCGATACAGGCGTTGGTCTCGTCCACCGCGCCGTAGGCGGCGACGCGCAGGTCGTACTTCTTGACCGGCTCGCCGGTGGACAGCCGCGTCCGCCCCTTGTCGCCCGTCCGCGTGTAGATCTTGTTAAGCGTGACCATGCGGCGGGGGCTCAGCCGAGCTTGCCGCGCCACCAGAAGGCGGCGACCAGGATCAGGACGGCGACGAACTGCAGCACCACGCGCAGGCGCATCAGCTTGTTGGAATAGGTGCGGCCGAAATCCCCGCCGCGGAACAGGGCGTAGATTCCGAAGCCCAGGGTGACCGCCACCGCGAGCAACGCGGCGGGGATCAGATAGTCGAACAGGTTCATGCCCCGATTGTACGCGCGGGGGCCCCGCCGAGGCGAGCGCAAAGGCGCGGCGGCCCTCAGATCGCCTCAAGCCGAGCGCAATTTCGAGAAAAAGTGGCTTGCTGAACGATGGTCACCGACCTATATCGACCATGCTCGACGAACACGGTCACCGATCGGGCGCGTTGAATCCGGCGCAAAATCCGGAAACGACGACAAAAAACGCTACTTTTCGCGTCCGCCAAGGCGAATTCGCGGATAAGTAGTGTCAGCCGTTTACATGACGCACTTGGGGTTGGGCTGTTTGGGTGAGCGCGCTCACTCATTGTCGCCGCCTCGCCGTAAGGCGAGGCGACAAACCGGCGCGCCGTCCGCGGCGCCCAGGAGACCAGACGATGGTTCGCTTCGGTTCGACACGAGACGCCGCGCTCCCGCGGCCGATCACGTCCCCGACCGCCGCGCGCCTTCGTCGCTGACTATCGCACTGACCTGAAGACAGGCGGCGGGCTCCCCCTCGCACGCCAGGAGACCATCCGATGAACCATATACCCGCCCGCATTCTCGCTGCGCCGGGCCGTCCCCTCACCCGCCGCGCCCTCGCCAAGCTGCAGACCCGCCAGCGCGTGCTGAACGCGGCCAAGGCGCTGTTCACCGAGCGCGGCTACGAAGGCGCGACGATCCGCGACATCGCGGCGGCGGCGGGCATGTCGACCGGAGCGGTGTTCGCCAGCTTCAGCGACAAGTCCGACCTGTTCAACGAAGTCATCATCGCCGACTACGAGGCGACGCTCGACGCCATGCGCGAGGCGGCCGCCCGCGAGGCCGGGACGGCCGGCGCGCTCAGCGCCCTGTTCACGGTGGCCTACGAGTTCCACCTGGCCCAGTTGCCGCTGGCCCAGGCCGGCATCAGCGTGTCGTGGTCGCGCAGCCCGGCCGCCGAGCAGCGCAACCGCGAAGGCCTGCGCCCGATGATCGGCCTGGTCAGCGACGTGCTGAGCCGGGGCGTCGAGCGTGGCGAACTGCCGCACGACCTGGACGTCCGGCTGATCGGCGAAATGATCTGGGACAGCTATCTGTCGAACTATCGGCGCGCGGCCTACGACGGCTGGGCGCTGGAGGCGCTGGTCGATCGGTTGAACGACCAGATCGGCGTCATCCTGGCGGGAAGCCGCAAGGCCGCCTGAGGGGCGCGGCCTTTGGGGGATTGAACGATCGAGGGGGCCGCCAAGAGCCCCTCGCGGACCGTTCCGGGCCCACCGCCCGGAACGGTTCGGCGTTTGGAAATGAAGGGGAGCGGGGCGTTTGGGCGTAAGAGACACACAGAAGCAGGCGACGCGGGGCCGGGTGCTGGCCGCAGCGCGGGACCTGTTCGACGCGGCGGGGTTCGAGGCGACGACCACGCGGCAGATCGCCGATCGTGCCGGGGTGGCCGTCGGCAGCGTGTTCACCACCTTCGCCAGCAAGGCCGAGATCCTCAGCCAGGTCATGGTCGACCGGCTGGAGGCGCTCTACGCCGAACTCGAGCGCGTCGCGCCGCACCTGCGCGGCCCGACGGTCGACCGGCTGCGCAGCCTGATGGCCATCCACTACAGCTTCGAGATGCGCCGCGCCCGGCTGTTCGTCGCCTATATCGCCGCCTCCTACGGCTGGCCGCTCGACGGCGCCGTGACGCCGCTCGGCCAGAACAAGCGGCTGCAGGAGATGCTGGGCGAACAGCTGCGCAGGGGGATCGAGGCCGGCGACGTGCGGCCCGACGCCGACGTGCCGCTGTTCATCGAGGCCCTGCTGGCCGCCTATTTCTGGAACTATCGCCGGGTGGTGCAGGAAGGCGCCGACGCCGCCGCCCTGACCGCGATCATGGACCGCCAGCTCGGCCTGCTGTTCGAGGGGGTGGCGGCCCGGCCCTAGTTCGCCCCCTCCTCCAGCAGACGGCGGGCGATGACCTGGGCCTGGATCTCGCCGGCCCCCTCGAAGATGTTGAGGATGCGGGCGTCGGCCAGCACGCGGCTGATCGCGTACTCCATGGCGAAGCCGTTGCCGCCGTGGATCTGCAGGGCGTTGTCGGCCGCCGCCCAGGCGACCCGGGCGCCCAGAAGCTTGGCCATGCCGGCCTCCAGGTCGCAACGCTTGCCCTCGTCCTTGCGGCGGGCGGCGAAATAGGTGAGCTGGCGCACGCCCATGATCTCGGCCGCCATCATCGCCAGCTTGTTGTGCACGCGCGGGAACTCGAAGATCGGGCCGCCGAACTGCCGGCGGTCGAGGGCGTAGCGAAGGCCGGTCTCCATGGCGCACTGGGCCACGCCGATGGCCCGGGCCGCCGTCTGGATGCGGGCGCTCTCGAAGGTGGCCATCAGCTGCTTGAAGCCCTGGCCCTCGACCCCGCCGAGCAGGTTTTCCGCCGGAACCCTGAAGCCGTCGAAGCCGAGCTCGTACTCCTTCATGCCGCGATAGCCGATCACCCCGATCTCGCCGCCGCTCATGCCCGGCGTCGGGAAGTCGCCGGCCTCGTTCATCCGGGTCTTGGGCGCCAGCAGCATGGAAAGGCCGCGATAGTCCGTGGTCTGCGGATCGGTGCGGACCAGCAGGGTCATCATGTCGGCGCGGGCGGCGTGGGTGATCCAGGTCTTGTTCCCCGTCACCACATAGTCGTCGCCGTCGCGCGCGGCGCGGGCGCGCAGCGATCCCAGGTCCGAGCCGGTGTTCGGCTCGGTGAACACCGCCGTCGGCAGGACCTCGGCCGAGGCGATCCTGGGCAGCCAGCGCTGTTTCTGCGCCTCGGTGCCGCCGGTCAGGATCAGCTCGGCGGCGATCTCGGAGCGGGTGCCCAGCGAGCCGACGCCGATATAGCCGCGGCTCAGCTCCTCGGAGACCACGCACATGGCGGTCTTGCCCAGCCCCGCGCCGCCGAATTCCTCGGGGATGGTCAGGCCGAACACGCCGAGCGCGCCCAGCTCGCCGATCAACGCGATCGGGATGAGCTGGTCCTCCAGGTGCCATTGATGGGCGAAGGGGACGACCTTCTCCTCGGCGAAGGCGTGGAACTGGTCGCGGATCATCTCGAAGGTCTCGTCGAGACCGGTGCGCTCCAGGGTCGGCCGTCCGCGCGCCTCGGACAGCAGCTCGGCGACGCGGGTCTTGACCGCCTGGCCGCCGGCCGCCTGCATCAGCCGCGCCAGCGGCGGGGCGAACAGCAGGTCCATGGTCTGGCGATCGACGCCGAGGTCGGCCGGGCGCACGACCTCGCCCTGGTTCATCGGCACGCCGCCGACCAGCTGGCAGGCGTATTCGGCCAGCAGCAGCTGGGCCAGCAGGGCCTCGACCTCGCCGAACGCGCCCTCGGCCGCCAGGCCGTCGGCCCAGGCCGAGACCTGGGTCATCAGCTCGGCGTAGGTGGCGTACCAGCCGAAGCCATGCACGGCGTGCTGTTCGCGGTCGGCCGCCTTGCGGTCGATCTTGCCGTCCGCCGAGACCTTGGCCCGCACCGCCGCCCGCGCCTCGGCGACAAAGGCCTGCGCGGCCCGCGCCGCCTCGCGCATCGTCTCGCGCAGGTCGGGAAGGACCAGATCGGCGGTTCCGGCGTCGGCTTGGCTCATGTCGGACGAAGCTCCCCTGGTCCTGGCGCCCGGTGTTCCGGGTCGCTCATGTCGCAAATGCGAGATGGACCTTACAGGTCCTTCCGCACCCGCGAAAAGCCCGACGTTCAGCCCCGCCGCTTCGGACCCGGTCCTGGCTTGCCCGGCCTGAGTCCGCCGGGCCCGGGCCGGGCCGATCCGCCCCGGCCCGGTTTGACCTGGCCGGACGCGCCGTGGCCAGGCTTGCTCGGGGCAGGCTTGTTCGGGCCTGACTTACTCTGGCCAGGCTTGCCCTGGCCCAGCGCGCCCGAACCGGACCGGCTCGAACCAGCCGGGGCCTTGGACCGGCCGCCGGCCTCGCCGGCCGGCCGGCCGGCGCCCTTGACCGAGGTCGCGCCGCCGGAGCGGGCGGGGCGCTTGCCGGGCGGGCCGCCGAGATCGACGCCGCGCACCGGCGGCCGGGCGGCGTCGGCCTTGGCCGACTTGGGCGGCCCCTTGGGCTTGCGCGCCGGCCCCGGCTTCTTCTTCGGCTTGGCCCAACCGGCCTTGTAGACCGGCTTGCGCGGCGTCTCGACGGCCGGCGACGGTTCGACCGCCACGACC
>Ga0209243_100076_pt1 | contig 67008 bp, 78 predicted proteins | sample UppTromiDAQMD024_FD_185836 | JGI IMG/M metagenome (GOLD analysis project Ga0209243, IMG submission 185836) | Upper troposphere microbial communities from Maryland, USA - DAQMD-024 (SPAdes) (version 2) | ecosystem: Environmental > Air > Outdoor Air > Unclassified | place: USA: Maryland, Virginia...
CGGGTCGGGGTCGGGGGCCGGCGGCGGGTCGGGGGCGGCGGGCCCCAGCCTCGCCCGCGCCCGGCTGCGCGCGAAACGCGGGTCCGCATTGGCCGGATCGTCGATCCAGGCGAGGCCCGCCCCGGCCAGCAGGTCGCGCAAGGCGGCCCGGCGAAGCCCGAGCAGCGGCCGCAGCAGGAAGAGCCCCCGCCCTTCCGGCCACACCGGCGACGGCGACCAGGCCCGCAGCTCGCCCAGGGTCGAGCCGTCGGCCCGCATCAGCTCGGCCTCCAGCCGATCGTCGGCGGTGTGGCCCAGGACCACGACCCGCGCGCCGATGGCGCGCGCCGTGCGGGCGAGAAGGTCATGGCGGGCCTGGCGCGCCGCCGCCGGCAGGCCGCCGGCCGGCTTTTCGCCCGTCCAGACGACGGGTTGGAACGCCACGCCCAGGGCGTGGGCGAGGTCGGCGCAGGTCTCCGTCCAGCCCGCGCTGGCCGCCTGCAGGCCATGATCGACGGTGATCGCGGCCACCGGGCGGCCCGCGCGGTCGGCCCAGGCCTTGGTCAGCAGGAGGGCGGCCAGGGAATCGCCGCCGCCGGAGAAGGCCACGGCGACGGGGCGATCCGCATGCGGATCGAGACGCCGGTCGAGCGCCTCGAAGGCGGAGGCGGGCAGGCCGGCGGGCGGCGTCAGGCGGCGCACTTGGCCCGGGCGCGGGCGGCGGTCGCGCGGGTCTTCACGGCGGCGCTGGCCTTGGGATAACGCCGCTCCAGCTCCTCCAGCGTCTTGCAGGCGTCGGCCGGCTTCCTCAGGGCGATCAGCGACTGGGACAGTTTGACCACGGCGTCGGGGGCCCAGGCGGTCTGCGGCCAGCCCCGGATGGCGCCGACATAGGCCACCGCCGCCTCGCCATAGGCTTCCTGCACGAACTTGGTCTCGCCCAGCCAGTAGCGGGCCTCCGGCGCGCGGGCGGTGTCGCCGTAGCGGTCGACATAGTCCTGGAACGCCGCCGAGGCGGCCGGGTACTGGCCATCCAGCAGCAGCTGCTTGGCCTTGGCGAAGGCCTGCGCCGCAGAGGCCGTCGGCGCGGGCCCCGGGGGCTGCCCGCCATCCTGCGGCGGCGGGGGCGGCGGCGGCGTGGCGGCGGCGGCCAGGTCGGCGATCTGTTTTTCGGCCCGGTCGAGGCGGTCCGAGGTCTCCTTCAGGCGCGCGTTGGCCTCCTGGGCCTGGCGGCGGGCGAGGTCGACGTCGTGGTTCAGCACCTCGATCTGACCGTTCAGGCGCTGGAGCGCGCCTTGCAGGTCGTCGACCTTGGTGTTCAGGTTGAAGATCTGGTTGTCGGTCTCGGCCGGCTGCACCACCACCGGATGGCCGGTGTCGCGCCCCTGGAAGACGATCGAGCGCAGCTCGCGCATGACCTTCTCCATGTTGTCCAGGCGGCGCTTGGAGCGGTCGTCGAGCGGATCGTTGTCGATCGGGGTCTGCGCGAAGCTGGGCGCGGCGGCCGCCGTCGCGAGCAGGCCGGCGAGGGCGGCGGACAACAGGTATCGGCTGCGCGTCATGGTCGGCGGTATCCCAGGCAGGCGTGTCGAAATTTGGCCGCCCTGGCGGCGGCGGTCCAGCGGAAAGACGAAAAAGGGAGCCGCGCGGGCGGCTCCCTTCCACGGGTCTCGCGAGGCGAGGACCTATTGCATGCGCGCGCCGCCGGTGATGGCGGTGTGGCCGTTGCGGTTCTTGGCCCAGGCGTCCTCGCCCGCGCCGCCGTCGATCGGACGTTCCTTGCCGTAGGACACGGTCTCGATGCGCGAGGCCGAGACGCCCTTGGAGACCAGGTAGTCGCGGACGGCGTTGGCGCGACGGGCGCCGAGGGCGAAGTTGTACTCGCGGGTGCCGCGTTCGTCGGCGTTGCCGTCGATGCGGACCTGGACCGACGGATAGCGGGCCAGCCACGCCGCCTGGGCGTCGAGCACGGGCCGGGCGTCGCCACGCACCGTATACTGATCGAAGTCGAAATAGACGCGATCGCCGGCGTTGATGACGAAGTCCTGCTCGCTGCCGGGCAGCGGCGCGCTGGACACCGGGGCCGGCGGCGGGGCCGGGGTGGTCGGCGGCGGAGCCGGCGGGGCCGTCGGCGCGGGCGGCGGCGGCGGGACCTCGGGCAGCGGCTTCGGCTTCGACGCGCAAGCCGCGATCGAAGCAGCCGCCGCGGCGATAAGCGCCAATCGGGCGGCGCGCTTGGTGTTGAAGTTCATGACTTCCTCCTCAGCTAGGATCACGACAGAAATTGGGATTGACCCAGAACGTCGACGCTGTCCTGCGGAACCTGAACTATACACGCGAACGTTATCGCGTCGGTTCGGTTCCGATTTCGCAGGACCTGCGAAGACCTCATCAGTTCAGCAGCGGCGACCACGCCGGGTCCGAACCACCACCCGGATAGGGCGCGGCGCGCTCGACCCGGCCGGACACGTCGACCGTCCACAACCGCGATCCGCCGCCAGGGCTTTCGCGTGAGAACATCAGCACCCGGCCGTTCGGGGCCCATGTCGGCCCTTCGTCCATGTAGCTGGTGGTCAGGATGCGCTCGTCCGAGCCGTCGGGCCGCATGACGCCGATATGGAAGGTCGAGCCGGTCTGCTTGGTGAAGGCGATATAGTCGCCCCGCGGGCTCCACACCGGGGTCATGTAGCGGCCCTGGCCGAACGACACCCGGCGCTGGCCGTCGCCGGCGGCGCTCATCACATAGAGCTGCGGGCTGCCGCCCCGGTCGGAATTGAACACGATCTGCGTCCCGTCCGGCGAGAACGACGGCGAGGTGTCGATGGCCGGGTCCGAGGTCAGGCGGCTGACCGCGCGGTTCTTCAGGTTCATCACGAACAGGTCGGTGTTGCCGCCCCGCTCGACCGAGAACACCACCTTGGAGCCGTCCGGCGAGAAGCGCGGCGCGAACACCATGCCCTTGAAGCTGCCCAGGGTCTCCTGGCGGCCGGTCTCCAGGTTGAACAGGTAGAGCGTCGCGCCGGAATCGCGCAGCGCCATATAGGTGATCTCCTGGCTGGTCGCCGAGAAGCGCGGGGTGAACGCCTGGTACGAGCCGTCGGTCAGATAGGTCGGGTTGGCCCCGTCCTGGTCCATGATCATCAGCTTGCGGATGCGCTTGGTCTTGGGCCCGCTCTCGGCCACGAACACCACCCGGGTGTCGAAATAGCCCTTCTCGCCGGTCAGGCGCTCGTAGACCGCGTCCGAGATCTTGTGCGCCACCCGCCGCCAGTTGTCCGGCGTCGAGGTGAACTGCAGGCCCAGAAGCTGCTGCTCGGAATAGACGTCCCACAGGCGGAAGTCGACGCGCAGCCGCCCGTCCGGATCGACCGTGACCTGGCCGTTGACCAGGGCCTGGGCGCTGAGCACCTTCCAGTCGGGAAACTTGGGCTGGACGTTCACGTCCAGGTCCTTCTCGATGAAGGTGGCCGGATTGATCGGCGCGAACAGGCCCGAACGCTCGAGGTTGCCCGAGATCACCTTGGCGATGTCGGCGCCGTACTGGCCCGCGCCGGTGAAGCCCGGAACGGCGATGGGCAGCGGCTGCACCGCGCCCTTGTTGACGTCGACGACGATCTCGGCCCGCGCGGCCGGCGCCAGGGCGGCGCCGAAGAGGCAGACGGCGAACGCCGCGACGGCGAGGCGGATCAGATGCATGGGTGAACGGATTTTTCTGCTCATCTCGTCTTTCCTCACATGCCCTGGCAGGCCTGCTTGGCGTTGAACCGCACCACGAACGCCTTCCAGTCCGAATAGGTTTCGGCGGGCAGGCCGTCAAAGGGCGCGGCGCGCGACACCGCGTTCAGCGCCCGGATGGCGGCGGCCCGTTCGACCGGGTCGTGCAGGTCGTCGATCCGGCGGGCGTCGGCCAGGTCGGCGCGGACCAGTCCGCCGTCGGCGCGCAGGGTGATGCGCACCGGGATGATGATGTTGGCCGCGCCCTCGACCCCGCAATTGGGGTTCCACAGCCGGGTCAGCTTGCCGGCGATCGCCGACAACGCGTCCGCCGTGGCGGCGCGCGCGGCGCCGGAGGCCTGGCGGGCCTGGACGTCGGCCTCGGCCCGGGTCGGTCCCTTGTGCGCCGAGGACGGCTTGGCCCCGCCGGCCTTGACCGACTTGGCGATGCTGGCGGCCAGGGCGTCGAGGTCGAGGCCGGCGGCGGCCGACGGCTTGGCCGGGGCCGGCTTCTGCGGGGTCTTGGCCGGCTGCTCGGCCGGCTTGGCGGCCTGGGGCGGCGACGGCTTCGGCGGCTCGACCTTGGGGGCGGGAGCCGGGGCCGGCGGCGCGGGGGCCGGCGTCGGGGCCGGCGGTTCGGGCGGGGCCTGCGCGACCGGGGTCTCGGTCTGGGCCTCCTGCGGCGTCTGCGCCTCGACGGCGGCGCGCAGGTTGGCGATCTGGGCGCTGGTCAGCAGGGTGACGGGCGTCACCTGCTGGACCTTCAGCGGCTGGCGGAAATGGAACGCGACCATGCCCGCGACCAGGACGGCCGCGTGCAGCAGGGCGGAGGCCGCCAGCGCAGGATAGCGATCGGTTGTGCTGCCTCGGCGCCGCATCGAGCCCTCAGCGCGGCGCCGGCGCAAGGCCGGGCGCGATGGCGGCGTCGACCTTGGTCTCGCGGGCGCCGGAGGTCGGGCCGCCCGTGTCGGTGATCAGGCCGATCTTGGCGAAGCCGGCCGCCGAGATCGCCGCCATCACCTGGGCCACCACCGCATAGGGCGCCTTGCCGTCGGCCCGGACATAGATCGGCTTGTCGAAGCCGGTTCCGGCGACCTGATGCATGGCCGCGGCCAGGCCCTCGAACGGCACCTGGCTGTCCTGCAGGAAGATCCCGCCGTCGGCCTTGATCGAGACGTTCAGCGGCTGGTTCTGCTCGTCCATGGCGCCGGCCTCGGTCTTGGGCAGCTCCAGCGGCACGCCCACCGTCAGCAGGGGCGCCGAGACCATGAAGATGATCAGCAGCACCAGCATCACGTCGACCAGCGGCGTGACGTTGATCTCGGACAGTGCGCGCCGCGAGCGGCCCCGCCGGCGGCCCCTGCCGCGCGTGTTGGTGGAATCCAGCGACAGCGCCATGGATCAGGCCCCGCCGCCCACGCGCCGCGCCACAGCGGCGGCCATGTCGTCGGCGAAACCCTCCAGGCGGCCGGTGAACTTGCCGGCGTCGGTCGAGAACTTGTTGTAGGCGATATAGGCGGGGATGGCCGCCGCCAGGCCGATGGCGGTGGCGAACAGCGCCTCGGCGATCGACGGCGCCACCACCGACAGGTTGGTGTTCTTCTGCACGGCGATGGCCTGGAAGGCGTGCATGATGCCCCACACCGTGCCGAACAGGCCGACGAAGGGCGAGGCGGTGGCGATGATCGCCAGGCTGCCCAGGCCGTCCTCGGCCTTGGCGCTCTCGCGCGAGATCACGCTGTCCAGGGCCCGGTCGACGCGCTGGATCAGGAGGGCCGCCTGGGTGTCGGTCATCGGCCCCTTGTGACGGCCGTCGCGCCATTCGTGCAGCGCCGACTTGAGCATGCGGGGCAGCGGATGGCGGGGCTTGTCGCCCGCCGCCGCCGCGACGTCCTCCAGCGACTGGCCCGACGAGACCTGGTCCTCGAACCGGTCGGCCTCGCGGTTCAACCCGCCGAAGCGGATCAGCTTGTCGATGATCACGCCCCACGACCACAGCGAGGCCAGCGCCAGGCCGATCATGACCACCTTCACCACCCAGTCGGCGCGCAGGAAGATCGCGACGGCGGAAAAGTTCTCTGGCGTGACGTCCATGGAGGGCTCTCTGTTTTCGATTCGTCGGGCGCGCCAACCGCGTGGCGCATAGGCATGGTCAAACTATGGCGCGTCAGGATGACGCGGGTGCGAACCAGGGCCTCAGCGTCTCGGCCAGGCCTTCCGGCGGTCTTCGCGGCCGCCCGTCCAGGCTGATGCAGGCGGCCTCGACCCGGGCGCGGGCGATCGCCGCCTCGCCGCAGGTGATCCACTGGCTGATGTGCAGGCGCGGCCCCTTCACCGAATCGTAGGTGGTGTGGACGGTCAGGGCGTCGTCGATGCGCGCGGCCTTCTTGAAGTCGATCTCCAGCCGGGTGACCACGAAGGCGGCCGGGTCGTCCCGCTCCAGCAGGTCGCTGTGGCTGACCCCCGCCAGCCGCAGGAAGTCCGACCGGCCGCGCTCGAAATAACGGACGTAGTTGGCGTGGTAGACCACCCCGGTGAAGTCGGTGTCCTCGTAATAGATGCGCACCGGCAGGCGATGCTCGCGGCCTTCGAACCAGCCGGCGGTGGGCGCGTGGTCGGGAACGTCTGGAGGCATCACTCGTCCTCGAACAGTCCGGGCTGGACGCCCGCCGGGGCGGCCGGCTGCGGCGGGGCGGAAAGGCCGAGGTGCAGATAGGCCTTGGCGCAGGCGATCCGGCCGCGCGGCGTGCGCTGGATGAAGCCCTGCTGCATCAGATAGGGCTCGATGACGTCCTCGACGGCGTCGCGGGCCTCGGCGATGGCGTAGGCGATGGTCTCGACCCCGGCCGGGCCGCCGCCGTAGTGCTCGATCAGGGCGCGCAGATAGCGGCGGTCGAGGCTGTCGAGGCCGATCTCGTCGACCTCCAGCCGGGCCAGCGCCCGCGCCGCCGCCTTCTGGTCGATCACCTTGGCCCCGTCCGCCTCGGCGAAGTCGCGCACCCGGCGCAGCAGGCGGCCCGCCACCCGCGGGGTGCCCCGCGCCCGCGCGGCGATCTCGGCGGCGCCGTCGAGGGCGATGTCGACGCCCATCTTGCGGGCGGCGTGGCCGATGACCTTCTGCAGCTCGGCGGGGGTGTAGAACTCCAGGCGCAGCGGAATGCCGAAGCGGTCGCGCAGCGGCGTCGCCAGGAGGCCCGCGCGGGTCGTCGCCGCCACCAGGGTGAACGGGGCGAGATCGATGCGGATCGAGCGCGCCGACGGCCCCTCGCCGATGATCAGGTCGAGGACATGGTCCTCCATGGCCGGATAGAGGATCTCCTCGACGTTCGACGACAGCCGGTGGATCTCGTCGATGAACAGCACGTCGCGCGGTTCGAGATTGGTCAGGATCGCCGCCAGGTCGCCGGCCTTGGCCAGCACCGGGCCGGAGGTGGCGCGGAAATTGACCCCCAGCTCGCGGGCGACGATCTGGGCCAGGGTGGTCTTGCCCAGGCCCGGCGGGCCGAACAGCAGCACGTGGTCCAGGGCCTCGCCCCGGCCGCGGGCGGCGTCGATGAAGATCTTGAGGTTGGCCTTGGACTGCTCCTGGCCGACGAACTCGGCCAGGGTCTGCGGGCGCAGGGCCTTGTCGGAGCCTTCGAACGGCGCGGCCTCGCCCGAGACGATGCGCGAGGTCACCGGCCGAGCTCCTGCAGGCCGGCCTTGATCAGCACCTGGATCTCGGCGTCCTCGCCCAGCTTCAGCGCGGCGTGCTCGACGACGCGGCGGGCGTTGGCCTCGGCCACGCCCAGGCCCATCAGGGCGGCGACGGCCTCGCCGACATTGGACGGCGCGGCGGCTTCGCGCGACGGGGCGGCGTGCAGGGCGGCGGCGACCGGCCCGTCGCTGATCGGCTTGCCCTTCAGCTCGGTGACGATGCGCTGGGCGAGCTTGGGTCCGACGCCGTTGGCGCGGCCGACGGCGGCCTTGTCCTCGCGGGCCACGGCGGCGGCCAGCTCCGGCGGCGGCAGCACGTCGAGCACCGACAGCGCCGCCTTGGGGCCGACGCCCTGGATCGCCTGCAGCAGCACGAAGGCGCGGCGGTCGGCGCGGGTCAAAAAGCCGTAGAGCCGCATGCCGGCGGCCTCGGTCCACTGGGTCTCGACGTGCAGCAGGGTCTCGTCGCCCACCGCCGGCAGGTGCGACAGGGTGCGGGCGCCGCAGCGCACGACATAGCCGACCCCGCCGACGTCGATCAGGGCTTCTTCCTCGCCGGCCTCGGCCAGGGCGCCGCGCAGACGGCCGATCATGACGCCTTCCTTTGCTGGCTCGCGCCGCCCGCCGGAGGGGCTCCGATTGTGCGCACCTTGCGGGCGTGGGCGTGGGCGACGGCCACCGCCAGGGCGTCGGCGGCGTCGGCGGTGGGCGAGCCCGCCGTCGGCAGGATGCGGGCGATCATGAAGGCGACCTGGTCCTTGTCGGCGCCGCCGGCGCCGACCACCGCCTTCTTGACCACCGTGGCGGCGTATTCGGCGACCAGCAGGCCGGCCTGGGCCGGGGCGATCATGGCGGCGGCGCGGGCGTGGCCCAGCTTCAGGGTCGACTGGCCGTTGGCGGTGACGAAGGTCTCCTCCACCGCCGCCTCGTGCGGGGCGTGGGCGGCGACCACCTCGGCCACGGCCTGGAACAGGAACAACAGACGGTCGGAGAACGGCGCGTCGGCGGGCGGGGCGATGATCCCGTGGGCGACGTGGCTCAGGCGCGCGCCGTCGACGGCGATCACCCCCCAGCCGGTGCGCCGCAGCCCCGGGTCCAGCCCCAAAATCCGAATCGCGTTCGTCATGTGTTCCGCAGCTTCGCCCCTTCGGGGCCTCAACGCAAAGCGCCCCGGCGCGGTTAACGTCGGGTTAGCGTCGCTGCTTCTCCGCTCTGAAGCCGCCCTTCAGAGCTTCACGACCTCGCCGTCCTCTTTGGTGAAACTGTCGGGCTTCCGGTCCAGCAGGTCGAGCACGCCCTCGGAAGGCCGACAGAGCCTCACGCCCTTCGGCGTCACGACGATAGGCCGGTTCACGAGGATCGGATGCTCGACCATGGCGTCCAGGATGCTGTTCTCGTCGACCCCGTCGGCCAGCAGGCCGAGCTCCGCGGCGGGGGCGCCCTTCTCCCTGATCAATTGGCGGAACGTCAGACCCGCTTGGCGGGCCAGTTCGCGGAGCTGGCCTTGGGTCCAACCGACCTGGAGATATTCGATCACCTGGGGCTCGTAGCCTGCGGCCCGGACCATGGCGACGACGTTGCGCGACGTCCCGCAGGCGGGATTGTGGAAGATCGTGATCGGGAAATCGGCGTCGGTCATCGGGTCTTCTCCGCTTTCAACAGCCAGCCGAAGACGGCCGCCGCGCACAGCGCCCCCACGACCTGGGCGAGGATGAAGGCCGGCGCGCTGGACGGGGCGATCCCGGCGAAGGTGTCCGACAGGCTCCGGGCCGCCGTCACCGCCGGGTTGGCGAACGAGGTCGAGGCGGTGAACCAATAGGCGGCGGTGATGTAGAGACCGACCGCCAGCGGCGTGCTGTCGGGCCGGAAGCGCGCCGTCCCGAGGATCGTGGCGACAAGGCCGAAGGTCGCCACCGCCTCGGAAAAAACCTGGGCGCCGCCGTCACGCAGCTTGGTGGAGACCTGCAGGATCGGCTCGCCGAACATGGCGTGCGCGACCCAGACGCCCAGCACCGCGCCCGCGATCTGCGCGACCGGATAAGCCAGAGCCAGCCGCCAGGACATATCCCGCCGCAGGGCCGCGACCAGGGTCACCGCCGGATTGAAGTGCGCCCCCGAGATCGGGCCGAACACCCAGATCAGCACGACCAGGGCCGCGCCGGTGGCGAGCGTGTTGCCGAGCAAGGCGATGGCGACGTTGCCGCCGGCCAGCCGTTCGCCCATGATCCCCGAGCCGATCACCACCGCCAGCAGCAGGGCCGCGCCCAGGCCCTCGGCGATCAGCCGGCGAGACACGCTGAAGACGGCCACGGTCAACGGCCGGCGCCCGGCGGACAAGCCGGTCCGCAGTCTTTCACACGGGCCAGGATCAAGCCCAGCGGCGCACAGACTTCCGGAGCGCCGTCGCAGCAGTCTTCCATCAGGAAGCCCAGCATCCCGCTCATCGCGCCGTAGTCCGCCGAGTAGATGATGGAGCGCCCGTCGCGCCGGGACGCGATCAGGCCGGCGCGGGACAGGATGTTGAGGTTCGCCGACAGGCTGTTGGGCGGCACGTTCAGCGTGCGGGCGATCTCGCCCGCCGCAATCCCGTCCGGACCGGCCTTCACCAGCAGCCGGAAAATCGCCAAGCGCCCCTGATGGCCGAGGGCGGAAAGCATGCTGACGGCGACAAATGATTCCATATTTCCACTATTATCGAATTATAGGACAGTTCATATAGCCATTGCGCCGCCGCCGCCGAACCGGCCTTGGGGAGCGTCGAAAAAGATCGTGCAAAGACCGATCGGGCTTGAACGCGCCTTGGAAACGCATAGCTGCGGTGCGCCGGAGGGAACACGCCGTTGCTCGACGACATCAGACAGCAGGTGGCCAGGGACGGGTTCGCCAGGGCCCCGGCCCCCGACATGCGCCGCATGGTCGGCGAGGCGGCGCTGGCCGACTGGCCGGCCTATGCGCGGAGCTGGAACGACCTGGCGGTCGACCAGTACATGGCCGACAACGGCCGCTATCGGCGGCGCCGCTTCGCCACCCTGGAGGCGCGGCCCGGCGAGATCGTGCGCCAGCCGCACCAGCCGCATTTCCAGAGCCTGGCCTACAACCGGCTGAACGGCGGCGTCGAGCGCTGGTTCGAGCCGATCACCGAGGCGGTCGTCGGCCTGCCGCTCAGCCGCCGCATCCTCGACCTGTCGCTGGACGTCTTCGGATCGGTCGCCGCGCCCGACCCCGGCTTCCCCTGGCGCGTCGAGATGCACCAGTTCCGCATCGAATCGCGGGCGGGCGAGGCCGGACGGCCGACGCCGGAGGGCGCGCACCGCGACGGCGTCGACTGGGTGCTGGTCATGCTGGTCGCGCGGGAGAACGTGTCCGCCGGCGTCACCAACATCTTCGATCCGGCCGGCCGGCCGCTGGGCGACTTCACCCTGATGGAGCCGCTGGACGCGGTCTTCATCGACGACAGCCGGGTGTTCCACGGCGTGACGGCGATAGAGGCCGTCGACCCGGATCGCCCCGCCTATCGCGACGTGCTGGTCGTCACCTTCCGGCGCCGCGACCGGTGAGGCGAAGGCCTGACTCATTGCTGGCCTTGGCCGCAGTTGCTTACCGCGGGTCCTGATTGGGGGGAGTAGCCACGCCGGGAAACCGTTGAGCTGCATGGCCTAGCCTAAGGCCTGGAATGGAGCGGGCGCTCGTGAGCGGAAACTAGAAACCTAAAATCACAACACCTATGATTATCCAGAGAAAGAGCAGCAGTAGCCCCGCATAGCCCGCTCCTGTAACCCAGAACCATCTCGGGGACTCAGAGCGTAACTCTGAACGGCCGTAGGCAGACGGCATGCGACCCGTCGTCAGCCCCACGAAGAGCATCCAACCGACCATCTGCGGGATAAACAAGAAGGCAGCGCCGCCCAGCAATGCCCACCAATCGCTCGTGAGCCCGCCGATGAGAATCCACGGAATTGCAGCAACGACTAACATCGCAGCCATGAGCGCCAAGCGCTGGCTCGCTTTCCAATCCCACCAGATCACGATGGCACTATCTTATGTTGAACTAATGTCCGCAACGTAGTTCGCCATCCGTCACGACCGGCTAGATGTCCTGAATCTAGAGCGGTTCCAACGGCCGCTAGTGGCGCGTCGGGCCCTCTGAAGCCGACGCCGAGTTCGACGAGAAAGGGGGCTCAGATCGCGGGCCAGTCGGCTCCGGTCAGGTTCGGCTGGCTGTTTAGGAACCGCTCCTCATAACTTGGCTCCCAAGGAAACGCTCCGTTGGAGTCGGGCCATACAAGCTGGACGCAGGGCCAATCGTCGCCGGCGTAGAACCAGCGGTCCCAGCCAAGGTGCTCCCGATAGAATCTCTTGGAGACTGGCAGGAGGACGGCTTCGATGTTGGCGAATACGTTTGAGAGCCGTTGCCCGACCTGGAGAGATGCGCCCGCCGAGACATCACGATAGATGTCCCATAATACGGCGTGGGCGATGTCAGGTTTGAGCGAAAAGACTATGATTTCTGGGGCTTGATGGTGAACCCAGAAGCCGGTCGTGTATGAAAACCCCGGCCCTTCCTCGTCCTCGAAGACGCTGGTTCGGAACCAACCATGCTCGCGAACCTGAGCGACGAAGTTCCTTTCCTGAGCGTCCAGCTTTTCCAGAGGGGCATCGAGGGCGGTTAGCATCGTCGGAGCTTCGCGGCTCTCGCGGCGGTTTGCAACGACGAGGCGTGAGTCTGCTCAGGTCGCTATCCGACGCAGTCGGCTAATGTCCGGAAGTTGGAGCGATCAAAACGGCCGCTATTGGCGCACTGCCGAGGACAGCTTCTGGCGCTGCGCGGGCGATGATGCCCCAAATACTTTGAGCGGATGGTGCTGGTGAGTAGCAATGGGCGGCCTCAGTTTTGGGCGCGCGCGCATTTCGCAATCCCCTTTAGCGGCCCCCAGCTAGAGTATTGAAGTCAGCTTTTTACAGGTTGCTCGGACCATGGGCTCAGCCCAAGCCTGGGCGCGGTCGTGTTTGTCGTCCTCGCGCGCTCGCACGTCCGGATGCCAAAGGTCACGCCTAGGGCCGATCGGGATCGCATCTGTCTCGCTCGCGATGGCGACCATGTCGGTGAGGCAGTCTCGAAGCCCCGTGGCGACTTCGGCTTCAAAAGGAGCAAGCGCGACTGCAGCCTCCAAGGCCGAAAGGCGGCCCTCCAAGAAACCCGTTGCGATCAACGTCAGTGCCGTGCGGATGCTCTGTTCCATTGATTTCAGGATCGCGCGCATGATTTAGTTCTGCAACGGGGCGCGTTTCGCCATCTGGTGCGGCCGACTGACGTCCAGAATCTGGAGTAGTCCCAAGGGCCGCTTGTGGCGCTCTACGGCCGCGGTCAGGTGTCAGGCTGGCTCGACCGGGCCGGCGCCAGCGAGGGGTAACGGAAGTTGGGCTCAGGCGCCCGGGTTTGCGCCCGCACGCCGCGCCAGAGCAAGGGCTACAGCCAGCGCTTCATCGACCGGCGCCTCGACGTCTGGCCGTATCCCCTTGCCCTCCCAATCCCAACCGGTCTCAGGGTCGTAGGTTCGGCCGGTGGACACCCAGGCTTGCAGGGCAGCGTTTCCCACGTCGAAGAAACCGCCAAAATACCCTGCGCCAGCCGTCGTTTCCCCGACCAGGGTCGCCCGGCGAGTGCTTTTGAGGCCGAGCGCCAGAGCTTCGGCGGCAGACGCCGTCCGGCGGGAAATAAGATAGTAGACGGGCACGGCCTGCAGGCGGCGCTCTTCGCTGTCGGGAATGATCGTGTGGTCCCAGCGTTGGAGCGACGCGCTGCCGGCGACGGCGTTGACCATCGGCACGGCTTGAAACGGTGAGGCGACGTCGGACCGCATTTCCATGCGGTAGAGCCGCGCTTGGCGACTGAAGAGCAGCGGCAGGATCGCGTTCATCTCGTCCAACCGGCCGCCGCGGTTGGGGCGGCTGTCGATAACCACCGCCCGTGCATCCGCGTGCGCCAACAGGAACGATCGAGCGTTGCTCGCCGAGGCGCCTCCGGGGAACTCGTTGAAGCGGAGATAGGCCACGTCGCCGATCATGCGCGCATCTTCAAGGCCAGGCGGTCCGGACGCCTTCGTACTCTTGGGCGCATCGGCGGGATCGGGTCCGCGTCTGCTGGCGCGCCTCGGAATCATAGCCAGATGCCTATCTGGGAACACCGCCTGAAGGTCGCTGGTCACCCTGGCGGAGAATTCGGCCAAGTCAGCCAGGTCATCATACGCCCCGCTCCGAAGCTGTTCTCGTAACCTCGCCGCGTAGCGCAGGCCGACCTCAGGAAAGACGTAGTGCGCTTCAAGCGCCGCGGCGAGGGATTCCACGACGAGGCGCTTTTGAGCCGCGTTCAAGCGCGCAGGCGCTTCCTGGGGCGAGGCGGCTGGAGTCTCGGCGCGTTGCGCGCTCCGCGCCGGGACAGACACCATCAGCGCTGCGGAAAGAAGCGTGAAAGTGGTGCGGCGGTTCACGTTCAAGCTCCGTGCTGTTCGATATTCAGATCGTGCTTTTGTTGCCCACGACAAGATTCGGATATGGACCCTCTCAGGGGCCGCGTCTGGCGCAAAGCTGCCAGTGTGGACGAAGAATAAGCCTATCGCTCACGCCTCGTTCTTGCTCGCAAGCCTGCGGGTGATGCGTTCGAACAGCGTGACGGGATCGTCCCCCAGCGCTCTCGCCAGAGATATGAACTCGATCACGTCGACGCGACGTTGTCCTCGCTCGATCAGCGATATGAACGTCTGATCCCGGCCGATCCGCATGGCAAGCTCGGACTGGGTGAGGTCGGCTCGTTTTCGAGCTTCCGTAAGCACCTCGACAAGGCGCTTGTGATCGCCCCCGAAAATGGTCTTGGGCATGTAGTGTCGGCCGACTCCCTGGCTAGGGTTGAGCTAGTTTGAAGGACTGGCGTCCGTATGATGGTAGTCAGCCCGTCGGCAAGAAGAGATGGGTTGGAGGTCGGTAGGGATCGATCATGCTCAAATGGATAGGACTGGCCGCTCTCGTCCCGCTCATGATCTACGTGTGCTTACGGGGGACGGTCATCGGCTTGAAGATCGTTGACGCCTGGAATGCGATGGCCGAGCCCGATGAAAAGATAGAAGCCCGGACGGGTTGGGACTATTGGCGCGCGGCCGGTCTTCTGAGCAGCAGGCAGCCGGCGAGTCCTCTGCTCAGGGAAAGGCGACGGCTTCTTTGGGCGCTCGGCGCGACTTTTGTGATGATGATCGCCCTCATTAACCTCTAACGGCGCGGCCGTTCTGACATTGGGCGCGACGATCATCTGACCGGCGTTCTTGGCTGGGGTTTGGCGCCAGCGCCTTTAGAGCTTCACCAACTCCTCCGGCTTAACCCCGAGAGCTGCGGCCACCCGCTCGACGGCCTTGAGCGTCGGGTTGCGGGTTCCGCGCTCCATGTCGCTGATATAGCTGCGTTTCAGCCCGGTCAGGCCTTCGAGGTCTTCCTGCGAGAGCCCTTTGGCTTTCCGCAATTCCCTGACGTTCCGGCCGAATGCCGTGACCAAATCCATGACTGGACTTGGCCAAATATCTGGGTCAGATAGTGTCCACTAATCGTGTCATTTTCGAGCCGTGAGCACCATCCTCCCATCGACTGACCCCATGGACCCCTGTGACCGGAGACCGCGTCTTGGCCAAACGATCCCGCATCTCGGCGCACGCCGCCGGCGTCGGCGAGCGCATCCGCGCCGCCAGGGTCCGCCGCGGCATGACCGAGGCCGAGCTGGCCTGCGCCGCCGGCGTGACCTGCCGCCAGGTCCGCAGCTTCGAGGCCGGCGCCAGCCGCATCGCCACGCCCAGGCTGAAGGCCGTCGCCGCCGTGCTGGGCATATCCGAGGCCGTGCTGCGCGGCGACCTCGTCTCGCCGCCCGCCGACGGCGCCGATCCGGAGCGGCGGGCCGAGGACGAGCTCGCCGGCCTCGTCGCCGCCTATCGCTCGATCAAGAGCCTCGCCGTCCGCCGCTCGGTCCTGCGCCTCATCCGCGCCGCCGCCGGCGACGACTAGCGCCCGCGCGGGGATAAACTCAGAAGGATGCGTCGCCGCTCACTCCGCCGGCGCCTCGAGCGGCCGGGTGGGGGCGACAAGGCCGCCCCCTTGTCCGCTCACGCCGACAGCGCCTCGAGGTCCTCGTCGCTGATGGCGTAGTTGCCGAACACCGTCTGGACGTCGTCGTCGTCGTCCAGGGCGTCGATCAGGCGCATCAGCTTGGCGACGTCCTCGCCCGCGACCGGGGTCTCGCTCTTGGGCCGCCAGACGATCTTGCTGGTCTTGGGCTCGCCGAAGGCGGCGGTCAGGGTCTCGACCACGGCGCCCAGGTCCTCGAAGGCGGTGTAGACGGTGTGGCCGTCCTCGGGATCGAACTCGGCGTCGGCGGCGCCGGCTTCGATGGCGGCCTCCATCATCCTGTCTTCCGAGGCGGCCTTGGCCGGATAGCCGATCTCGCCCATGCGGTCGAACATGAACGACACCGAGCCGCTTTCGCCCAGATTGCCGCCGTTCTTGCCGAAGATGGTGCGGACATTGGCCGCCGCGCGGTTGCGGTTGTCGGTCAGCACCTCGACGATCAGGCTGACGCCGCCGGGGCCGAAGCCTTCGTAGCGCACTTCTTCGTAGCTGTCGGCGTCGCCGCCGACCGCCTTCTTGATGGCGCGGTCGATGACGTCCTTGGGCATGGATTCGGCCTTGGCGTTGTTCACCGCCAGGCGCAGGCGCGGGTTCATGGCCGGGTCGGGCATGCCCGACTTGGCGGCCACGGTGATCTCACGCGACAGCTTGGAGAACAGCTTGGAACGGACGGCGTCGGCGCGGCCCTTCCGGTGCATGATGTTCTTGAACTTTGAGTGTCCGGCCATGTGCCTATGTCGTTCCCGGCCGCCGAAACGGCGCCCGTCTTCCAGAGATGCTTCCGTGCTTACTAGCTTCGCTCGCGGATTTTCGCCAGTCGCCCGGCGAAGGCCTCAGCCGACCGCCTCGGCGCGGTCGACCGCCGGCACGTGCGGCGCCAGGCGGCCGCCGATGCGGATCGGCTCGACGCGCCGGGCCAGGCCGGTGCGGTCGTCGGTCTCGACGAACACGCCGCAGACCGTGGCCGGGCCGGTGGCCGGCTGGTAGCGGCCGCCGCTGATCCGCGTGGTGAAGCGGCGCAGCGGCTCTTCCTTCTGGTTGCCGATGACGCTGTCATAGTCGGCGCAGGCGCCGGCGTCGGTCTGGTAGGCGGTGCCGCCGTTGAGGATCTGGCAGTCGGCGGTGGGCACATGGGTGTGGGTGCCGACCACCAGGCTGGCGCGGCCGTCGCAGAAATGGCCCATGGCCATCTTCTCCGAGGTGGCCTCGGCGTGCATGTCGACCACCACCGCGTCGGCCACCAGCCCCAGCGGCGCGGTCTCCAGCTCGCGGTTGCAGGCGGCGAACGGGTCGTCGAGCGCGTCCATGTGCACCCGACCGAGCAGGTTGATCACCAGCACCCGCTTGCCGCTCTCGGTGACGAACAGGTTCGAGCCCCGTCCCGGCGCGTCGGCCAGCACCGGATAGTTGGCCGGGCGGATCAGGCGCGGCTCGCGCACGATGTAGGTCAGCGCCTCCTTCTGGTCCCAGGAATGGTTGCCCAGGGTCAGGCAGTCGGCGCCGGCGTCGAACAGCTCGCGCGCGGTGTTCTCGGTGACGCCGAAGCCGCTGGCGGCGTTCTCGGCGTTGACGATCACGAACTCCAGGCCGAGATCGCGGCGCAGGTGCGGCAGGTGGTCGGCGAGGCCTTCGCGGCCGGAGCGTCCGACCACGTCGCCGAAGAAGGCAAAGCGCATCAGGTATCCTTTCGGACGGCAATATAGCCGGTTTCCGTCAGGATGGCGTCCAGATGCTGGTCGTGCGGCTCGGCCGGGACGCGGGCCACCTCCTGGCCGGCGAAGGCCAGGCCCAGGACGAACACCGGCCTTCGCGCGCGAAGGGCCTCCAGCGTGCGGTCGAAATGCCCCTGGCCGTAGCCGAGGCGGGCGCCGGCGCGGTCGAAGGCGAGCAACGGCGTGACCACGAGGTCGGGCTCCAGCGTCTCGGCCCGCGGCGACGGCTCCAGCACGCCGAACCCGCCCCGGCTGAGCCCAGCCTCCGGCGACCAGCGGTGGAACGACAGCGGCGCGTCCGATCCGCGCGGCGGCGTCACCGGCAGGGCGATGGCCGCGCCGGCCTCGGCCAGCCGCCGCAACGCCGGCGCCGGGTCGATCTCGGAGCGGAAGGGGTGGTAGCCGGCGACCACGGCGAAGCGGCCCAGCAGCGCGACCGGCAGACGCGCGGCCGCCAGCTCCCCGGCCCGCGGCGCGGCGGCGGCGAGACCGGCGCGCAACGCCTGCATTTCGAGGCGCAGGACCGCCTTGGCGGAAGGGATCGAGGCGTGGACCAGCGTCGTCTCCATGCGGCGCGGCCGCTCCGGAACGGGAAAGGCCGCACCCTCCCGCCTAGCCTGGAAACGCCCCGCCTCCAAGCCGAGGCGCGCTGCGCTAGGACCCCGCGCCGGGCCGCGCCGGCCAGACCGCGGCCTCCACGGCGCTCGTCGGGCGATGGGCCAGCCCCGTCTGAGCAAAGCGCGTCGGGCGGCGATAGCTGCCGAACAGGACGTCGAAGATCGGAAACAGCGCCGCATAGTTGACGCCGTAGTCGCCCGGATCGATCGAGTGGTGCAGGCGGTGATAGGCCGGGGAATTGAGCGCCCAGGACAGGCCGCCGAAGTTCACGCGGAGGTTGGCGTGAATGAAGTAGTGGTAGAACGACGCCAGCCCGTAGAGCAGGTAGATTTGCGGGCCGGGCCCCATGACGAAAGCGACCGCCGGCCAGATGGTCACGGCCTTGACGAGATAGTCGCCCCACCAGTGGCGCTCGGCGGTGGTGGCGTTCACCGACGGGTCGGAGTGATGCAGCGAGTGCATCTTCCACAGGATCGGGATCGTGTGCTGCGCCCGGTGAAAGAGGTATTCGGAGAAGTCGGCGACGACCAGATAGGCCAGGAAACCCCAGAGCAGGGGCCACTCGGCCGTCGACAGCAGGCGGACGCCAGCCTTGCGCGCCAGCATCGCCGTAAGCAGGCCGATGGTCGGCAGGACGCCGAACTGGATCAGCAGGCGCAGACCCCACATCTGAAGGTTCAGCAGGCGGTCGCCGGGTTCGCGCCGCGCCGGCCAGAGCCGCTCCAGCAGGCCGAGGACCGCGAACACGCAGATGCTGAGGATCAGGAAAGCCATCGCCGCCGTTCTATCCGAACTTCGGAACCGACAGGTTAAGCCTGAGCGGCCCCGGCCGGGGCCGGGCGCGAATGGGGTGGCGGCGCCGCGTAGAACCGTGAAGGCGGTTTCAATCCACTCGGACCTGGAAAGCCAGGTGGGCGCCGTTTACTCGCAGCCACGGCCACGCGCAGGGACAGCTCCCTATCGAGGTGATTAAGGTCCCCGGGATGTGAAGCCTTCGACGCGAGCCGCAGCAAGACCCGCCGACTTCGCAAGGTAGGGGGTCGGGGCCCATGACTCAAGCCTGGCGGCGACAGGGCCCCCTCCTCCACGCCGATGGAGAAGGTCTTACCTTCAGCGCCCGTGGGTCGAGCGCAGCATGTCGAGGACGGTGTCGAGCTTGGCGAAGGCCCGCTCCAGCTCCTCCAGCGCGTCCTGCTTGCGATCCTGGCGGATCGCCGACGCGCAGCGCTCCAGATCGCCCTGCAGGACCTCTTCCAGCACCGTGACCGCTTCCATGCCGACACTCCACGCCAAGCTGGGCCCCAGCCTCGCACAACCTCGGGCCGCAGACGAGCCTCGCCGCGCGAAATCAGCCGGACCTGGCGGCCAGGGCCTCGATGCGCTTGGCCGCGCCCTCCAGGGCCGAGACCGCGCGCACCTCGACGCGGGCCTGGTCGGACTGCATGCGGGCCAGCTCGGACTGGGCCTGGGCGAGGCGCAGCTTGACGTCCGACAGTTCGTCGGCCAGCAGCAGCGCGCCCATCAGGAACAGCCGCGTCTCGCCCAGCTGGCCGACGTCCTGGCTGACCTGGCGCACCTGCCGGTCGAACAGGCGGGCCAGTTCGGCGAGGTGCGCCTCCTGCCCGTTCTCGCAGCCGACCACATAGGGCCGGCCGTTGATCTCGATGGTCACCTGGGCCACGGCTCAAGCCTCCTTCGGCGCGTCTTCGACGTCCTCCGCCTCGTCGGCGGAGCCGAGGGCCGCGCGGATCTCGACGATGGCGCGCCCCAGGGCGGCGGAGGCTTCGGCGCCGGCCGCCTCCAGGTCCTTCTCCCTCGCGCGGGCGGCGTCCAGCTCGGCGGCCAGCTTGGCGCGATCCTGGTCGAACAGCCCGTCGGCCTCGCCGCGCTGGGCCAGGACGGCGACCCTCGCCTCCAGTTGGGCGACCGCCCGTTCCAGCCGGCGGGCGGCGGCGTCGAGGGCGCTTTCCGCGCCCGCCTCTCGCATCATGCGCTGGCGCTCCGATCCTGAACCCATGAGTCACCCCATTCTATAGACTGCGCCGCGCCCAAGCCGAAAGCATCGCTTTCCTTGATTCTGGCGCCCGCCCGTGCGAGGTCGCCGCCAATCCCATTCACCGAAGGCCAGAACATGTCCGCCTCCCCCAAAACCATGGCCGACGCCATTCGGGTCCTGTCGATGGACGCCGTCCACGCCGCGCGCTCGGGGCACCAGGGCATGCCGATGGGCATGGCCGACGTGGCGACGGTGCTGTGGACCAAGTTCCTGAAGTACGACGCGGCCAAGCCCGACTGGGCCGACCGCGACCGCTTCGTGCTGTCGGCCGGCCACGGCTCGATGCTGCAATACGCCCTGCTGCACCTGACCGGCTCCAAGGCCGTGACCATGGACGAGCTGCGCAACTTCCGTCAGTGGGGCTCCAAGACGCCGGGCCACCCAGAATACGGCCACACGCCGGGCGTCGAGACCACCACCGGCCCGCTGGGCCAGGGCCTGGCCACCGCGGTCGGCATGGCCATGGCCGAACGCCACCTGGCCAACCGCTTCGGCGAGGATCTGGTCGACCACCGCACCTGGGTGATCGCCGGCGACGGCTGCCTGATGGAAGGCGTCAGCCACGAGGCGATCAGCCTGGCCGGCCGCCTGAAGCTGAACAAGCTGATCGTGCTGTGGGACGACAACAACGTCACCATCGACGGCGTCGCCACCATCGCCGAGACCGGCGACCAGATGGCCCGCTTCAAGGCCGCCGGCTGGGCGGTCAAGGCGGTGGACGGCCACGACTTCGGCAAGATCGCCGCCGCCATGCGCTGGGCGACCAAGCAGGACAAGCCGGTGATGCTGGCCTGCAAGACCCTGATCTCCAAGGGCGCCGGCCCCAAGGAAGGCGACCCCCACAGCCACGGCTACACCCTGTTCGACGAGCAGATCGCCCTGGCCCGCGAGGCGATGGGCTGGCCGCACGAGCCCTTCACCCTACCCGAGGACGTGACCAAGGCCTGGCGCAAGGCCGGCAAGCGCGGCGCCAAGGACCGCAAGCACTGGGAAAAGGCGCTGAAGCATTCTGACGCCAAGGCCGAGTTCGAGCGGGCGATGGCCGGCGACCTGCCCGCCGACGCCTTCGCCGCCCTCGACGCCCACATCGCCAAGTGCCTGGCCGACAAGCCGGTCAACGCCACCCGCGTCCATTCCGGCTCGGCGCTGGAGACCCTGACCCCGGTCATCCCGGAGATGATCGGCGGCTCGGCCGACCTGACCGGCTCGAACAATACCTTCGTCAAGGGCATGCTGCCCTTCGACGCCCCCGACTACGCCGGCCGCTACGTCCATTACGGCGTGCGCGAGTTCGGCATGGCCGCGGCCATGAACGGCATGGCCCTGCACGGCGGGGTGATCCCCTATTCCGGCACCTTCCTGGTGTTCTCGGACTACAGCCGCGCGGCGATCCGCCTGGGCGCGCTGATGGGCGCGCGGGTGGTGCACGTCATGACCCACGATTCCATCGGCCTGGGCGAGGACGGCCCGACCCACCAGCCGGTCGAGCACGTCGCCAGCCTGCGGGCGATGCCCAACCTCCTGGTGTTCCGCCCGGCCGACGCGGTCGAGACGGCCGAATGCTGGAAGATCGCCCTGCAGCACAAGACCACGCCGTCGGTGATGGCCCTGTCGCGCCAGAAGACCGCCGCCGTGCGGGACGCGGGCGGCGACCTGTCGGCCAAGGGCGCCTATGAGCTGGCCCCGGCCACGGGCGAGGCCAAGGTGACGATTTTCGCCTCCGGCACCGAGGTCGCGGTGGCCATGGCCGCCCGCGCCACGCTGCAGGCCGAAGGGATCGGGACCCGGGTGGTCTCCACCCCGTGCTGGGAGCTGTTCGACCGGCAACCGGCCGCCTACCAGGCCAAGGTGATCGGCCAGGCACCGGTGCGCGTGGCGGTCGAGGCGGGCGTCCGCTTCGGCTGGGAGCGGTTCATCGGCGAGCACGGCGCCTTCGTCGGCATGCACGGCTTCGGCGCCTCGGCGCCCTATGAGCGGCTGTACAAGGAGTTCGGCGTCACGCCGGAAGGCGTGGTCGCCGCGGCCAAGGCCAAGCTCTAAGGGCGAAACCCGATCTTCCGTCCCGCTCATTCCCGCGAAAGCGGGAACCCAGGCTTTTTCAAGAAGCGCGCGGCGCTCGACGATAAGACGCCTGGGTTCCCGCTTTCGCGGGGATGAGCGGAAGAGAGGACCAAAGGCCCAGACCCGATGCCCCAGACCCTGGCCGCGATCACCCTGCTGGTCCGCGACTATGACGAGGCCAGGCGTTTCTATGTCGAGGCGCTGGGTTTCGATCTGGTCGAGGACACGCCGCTGAGCGAGACCAAGCGCCGGCTGCGGGTGGCGCCGCCGGGATCGGCGACCTGCCTGCTGCTGGCCAAGGCGGCGGACGCGGCCCAGGCCGCCGCCGTCGGCGTCCAAGCCGGCGGGCGGGTGTTCCTGTTCCTGGAGACCGACGACTTCGACCGCGACCACGCCCGCTATCTCGCGGCCGGCGTGATCTTCCGCGAACCCCCGCGCCAAGAATCCTATGGCAAGGTGGCGGTGTTCGAGGATCTGTACGGCAATCCCTGGGACCTCATCGAACGCCGTCGAGAAGGATGACGACCACCATGCGCATCGGCACCCCCCTGTCGCCCACGGCGACCAAGGTCATGCTCCTGGGCTCGGGCGAGCTGGGCAAGGAGGTGGCGATCGAGCTTCAGCGCCTGGGCGTCGAGGTGATCGCCGTCGACCGCTACGCCGACGCTCCGGCGATGCAGGTCGCCCACCGCAGCCACGTCGTGGCCATGACCGACCCGGCCGCCCTGCGCGCGGTGATCGAGCAAGAGCGCCCGCATCTGGTGGTGCCCGAGATCGAGGCCATCGCCACCGACGAGCTGGCCCGCATCGAGGCCGAGGGCCTGGCCGTGGTCATCCCCACCGCGCGGGCCACCCAGCTGACCATGAACCGCGAGGGCATCCGCCGGCTGGCGGCCGAGGCGCTGGGCCTGCCGACCAGCCCCTACGCCTTCGCCTCCACCGCCGAGGAGCTGGCCCGTGGCGCGGCCGAGGTCGCCGGCTATCCCTGCTTCGTCAAGCCGGTGATGTCGTCGTCCGGCAAGGGCCAGAGCTATGTCGAGAGCCCGGCCGGGATCGAGGCCGCCTGGGCCTACGCCCTGGTCGCCGGACGGGTCGAACAGGCCCGCGTCATCGTCGAGGGCCGCATCGACTTCGATTTCGAGATCACCCTGCTGACCGTGCGCGCCCGCGGCGCCGGCGGCGAGATCGAGACCCATTTCTGCGCCCCGATCGGCCACCGCCAGGTCAAGGGCGACTATGTCGAGAGCTGGCAACCCCAGGCGATGAGCCCGGCCGCCGTCGCCAAGGCCCAGGATATCGCCCGCAAGGTGACGGCCGCCCTCGGCGGCCCAGAAACGGGCTTGGGCCTGTTCGGGGTCGAGCTGTTCGTCAAGGGCGACGAGGTGTGGTTCTCCGAGGTCAGCCCCCGGCCGCACGACACCGGCCTGGTCACCCTGGTCAGCCAGCACCTGAGCGAGTTCGCCCTGCACGCCCGCGCCATCCTCGGCCTGCCGGTCGACGTCGCCCAGCGCGAGCCGGGCGCCAGCGCGGTGATCTATGGCGGCATGGACGCCAAGGCCATCGCCTTCGAGGGCGTCGAAGAGGCCCTGGCCGTCCCCGGCTCGGACCTGCGCCTGTTCGGCAAGCCGGAAAGCTTCGAGCGCCGCCGCATGGGCGTGGCCCTGGCCCGCGGCGGCGACGTCGACCAGGCCCGCGAGCGGGCGCGCGAGGCGGCGGGACGGGTCAGGCCGGTCGCCGGCTGAGCCGTGGGCGGCCCCTCGCGAATGATGACAACGTTGTCGCGAAGAATCCGTAACGCCACTTGACCGGGCCAGGGGTTGACTTCCGCCCCCCCGCCCGCAAAACGCCCCCGAACCCTCTTGGGCGAAATCAGATGACGCGGGTCCGCGGACCGGCGTCGGGGAAGACTACAAGGAGAGACCCATGGCCCTTCGCGTCGCCATCAACGGATTCGGTCGGATCGGCCGCCTGGTGCTGCGCTCGATCGCCGAGCACGCGCGGCGCGATATCGAGGTCGTGGCCATCAACGACCTGGGCCCGGTCGAGACCAACGCCCACCTGCTGCGCTACGACTCGGTGCACGGCCGCTTCCCGGGCGTCGTCACCTCGAGCGAGGACTGGCTGGACGTCGGCCTCGGCAAGATCAAGGTCACCGCCGAGCGCGACCCGGCCAACCTGCCGCACAAGGCCCTGGGCGTCGACATCGCCCTGGAATGCACCGGCATCTTCACCTCCAAGGACAAGGCCTCGGCCCACCTGACCGCCGGCGCCAAGCGCGTGCTGGTCTCGGCCCCGGCCGACGGCGCCGATAAGACCATCGTCTTCAAGGTCAACCACGAGACCCTGACCAAGGACGACATCGTCGTCTCCAACGGCTCGTGCACCACCAACGCCCTGGCCCCGGTCGCCAAGGTGCTGAACGACCTGTTCGGTATCGAGCGCGGCTACATGACCACCATCCACGCCTATACCGGCGACCAGCCGACCCTCGACACCCTGCACAAGGACCTCTACCGCGGCCGCGCGGCGGCCCTGTCGATGATCCCGACCTCGACCGGCGCGGCCAAGGCGCTGGGCCTGGTGCTGCCGGAACTGAAGGGCAAGCTGGACGGCTCGTCGATCCGCGTGCCGACCCCGAACGTCTCGGTCGTCGACCTCAAGGTCGTCGCCGCGCGCGAAGTGACGGTGGCGGAAATCAACGCCGCCCTGCAGGCGGCCGCCGACGGCCCGATGAAGGGCGTCTTGTTCACCACCACCGACCCCGTGGTCTCCAGCGACCTGAACCACATCGCCGCCAGCTCGACCGCCGCCCTGCCGCAGACCCAGGTCGTCGACGGCAAGCTGGCCCGCGTGCTGAGCTGGTATGACAACGAGTGGGGCTTCGCCACCCGCATGAGCGACACCGCGCTCGAAATGGCCAAGTTCCTCTAAGACCCGTCTGCCCCCCCTTCTCCCTCGATGGGAGAAGGGCCGGGGATGAGGGTGAGCGCAGGGCGGGTCGGGAATGGGCGCGAGAGGCGCCGAGGTCCAGCCTGCCTCGTACGAGCGCTACGCGCTCACCCCCATCCCAACCCTTCCCCCATCGAGGGGGAAGGGCTTTTGAGAAGAGCCCCTCCGATGACCTTCCGCAATCTCGAAACCGCCGATCTCGCCGGCAAGCGCGCCCTGGTCCGCGTCGACTTCAACGTGCCGATGGACGGCGGCCGCGTGACCGACGACACCCGCCTGCGCGCGGCGCTGCCGACCATCCGCTTCCTCGGCGCCAAGGGCGCCAAGGTGGTGCTGCTGGCCCACTTCGACCGGCCCAAGGGCAAGCGCGTGTCGGAAATGAGCCTGAAGCCGGTGGTCGCGCCGCTGGCGGCGCTGCTGGAGCAGCCGGTCGCCTTCGCCGACGATTGCGTGGGCCCCGACGCCCAGGCCGTGGTCGACGGGCTGGAGCCGGGCGGCGTCGCCCTGCTGGAGAACCTGCGCTTCCACGCCGGCGAGGAAAAGAACGACCCGGCCTTCGCCGCCGAGCTGGCCAAGCTGGGCGACCTCTATGTCGACGACGCCTTCTCGGCCGCCCACCGCGCCCACGCCTCGACCGAAGGCGTGGCCCGGCTGCTGCCGGCCTATCCGGGCCTGGCCATGCGGCGCGAGCTGGAGATGCTGGACGCGGCCCTCGGCCAGCCGGTCAAGCCGGTGCTGGGCGTCGTCGGCGGCTCCAAGGTCTCGACCAAGCTCGACCTGCTCAAGAATCTGGTCGGCAAGCTCGACGCCCTGGCCATCGGCGGCGGCATGGCCAACACCTTCCTCTACGCCCAGGGCCACGGCGTCGGCGCCTCGCTGTGCGAGACCGACCTCGCCGACACCGCCCGCGAGATCATGGCCCTGGCCGAAAAGAGCGGCTGCGAACTGCTGCTGCCGGTCGACCTCGTCGTCGCCGACGACCTCAAGCCCGGCGTCGCCACCCAGGTGCGCGGCCTGGACGCGGTCGGCGCGGGCGAGAAGATCTTCGACGCCGGCCCCAGGTCGGTCGAGCGCCTGCTGCAGGTCATGGACCAGTCCAAGACCCTGATCTGGAACGGCCCGCTGGGCGTGTTCGAGGTTCCGCCGTTCGACGCCGCCACCATGGCCGCCGCCCGGCATGCGGCGTCCCTGGCCAAATCGGGTAAGCTGGTGGCGGTGGCCGGCGGCGGTGATACGGTTGCGGCCCTGAACGCGGCCCGGGCGACGGACGAATTCACCTTCGTCTCGACGGCCGGCGGCGCGTTCCTCGAATGGATGGAGGGCAAGACCCTTCCCGGCGTCGCGGCGCTGGCGATCTGACAATCAAATATCGGCCGCACGGCGAAAACGCCGGCGGCCCACTCCGAGGGATACTACCGATGGCGCGGATCACGCTCCGACAACTACTCGACCATGCCGCCGAGCACGGCTACGGCCTGCCGGCGTTCAACATCAACAACATGGAGCAGGGCCTGGCGATCATGGAGGCGGCCGAGGCCGTCGACGCGCCGGTCATCATCCAGGCCAGCCGCGGCGCGCGCAACTACGCCAACGACATCGTGCTGGCCCGCCTGATCGACGCCCTGGTCGAGCTCTATCCGAACATCCCGGTGTGCATGCACCAGGACCACGGCAACGGCCCGGCCACCTGCGCCACGGCGATCCAGTACGGCTTCACCTCGGTGATGATGGACGGCTCGCTGAAGGAAGACGCCAAGACCCCGGCCGACTACGACTACAACGTCGCCGTCACCCGCAAGGTGGTCGAGATGGCCCACAGCTGCGGCGTCTCGGTCGAGGGCGAGCTGGGCGTGCTCGGCAGCCTGGAGACCGGCATGGGCGAGGCCGAGGACGGCCACGGCTTCGAAGGCAAGCTCGACCACTCGCAGCTGCTGACCGACCCGGCCCAGGCGGTCGATTTCGTCAAGGCGACGGAAGTCGACGCCCTGGCCATCGCCATGGGCACCAGCCACGGCGCCTACAAGTTCTCGCGCAAGCCGGACGGCGCGGTGCTGGCCATGAACGTGATCGAGGAGATCCACCGCCGCCTGCCCAACACCCACCTGGTGATGCACGGCTCGTCGTCGGTGCCGCAGGACCTGCAGGAGGTCATCAACCAGTACGGCGGCGAGATGCCCCAGACCTGGGGCGTGCCGGTCGAAGAGATCCAGCGCGGCATCAAGCACGGCGTGCGCAAGATCAACATCGACACCGACAACCGCATGGCCATGACCGGCGCCATCCGCAAGGTGCTGGCCGAGAAGCCGGGCGAGTTCGACCCCCGCGCCTATCTGAAGCCGGCCAAGGAAGCCATGCGCAAGGTCTGCCAGCAGCGCTTCCAGGAGTTCGGGGCCGAAGGCTTCGCCTCCAAGATCAAGCCGCTGTCGACCGCGGCCATGGCCAAGCGCTACGCCAAGGGCGAGCTGTCGCCCAAGTTCGGCGCGGCGGCGAAGGCGGCGGCGGAGTGATCCGCCGCGACCCGGCCTGAATGCGAAAGGGCTCCCCGGCGGGGAGCCCTTTTTTCTGGTCCGGAGCGAGGCGCCGGAAGGACGGCCTCACCAGGTTCCGTAGATCGGCGTGAAACGGGCGCGGACCATGCTGAGATCACGCTCGGCCGCGTCGCGGGCGTAGCTGGCGTCGCGCCAGTCGTCGTCGACCCGGCGGCGGTCGTCGCGCAGCCGGCGCAGGTGTTCGCGGATCGAGCGCCGCTGTTCGTCGGTGGTCTTGGGATCGTCCATCCGCGCCTCCTCGTCGCGGATGTCGCGATCGAGGCGGCGGCGGCGGCTGTCGGCCGAGCTGCGGTCGCTCTCGGCGTGGTCGACGCGGGCCTGGGCGTCGTGCACCAGCCCGCCGTCGGCGAACCCGGCCAGGAAGCCGCGCTCCAGGGGCGGCGGGCAGACGCCCTTGTAGCTGTCGCCGTTGCGGCCGGCCAGGAAACCCCGCGCCGGCGTGCAATAGAGCGGCAGGCCGCGTTCGCGGGAGGCGTAATAGACGCGCGCGTCCGGCGCCACGCCGTACTGGGCGCAGGCCTTGCCGTGGTCGTTGATGCGGCTGGCCGGATAGCCGTCGACGCCGTCGGCGTAGCCGATGGCGGACCAGTCGCCCTGCAGGCATTGACCCTTGTCGAGGGTCTCGCACCCGGTCAGGGCCAGACCCGCCGCCACGACCGCCATCCACCTCGAACCCATGCCGCCCTCCAAGCCGGCCGGGGCGCGCATCCACGGCGCCCGCAAGCTATGCGAGCATATGACGAGGTCTTGATGAACCGTGGCTGAACCCGGCCGATGCGCCGGCCTACTCGCCTTCCAGCTCGCCCAGCGCGCTTTGCAGATAGTTCTGCTCGCCCAGCGACTTCACCAGCGACAGCTGGGTCTCCAGGAAGTCGATATGCTCCTCGGTGTCCTCGAGGATCTCCGTCAGCAGTTCGCGGCTGACATAGTCCTGGGCCTCCTCGCACTGCTTGATCCCGGGAACCAGCATGGCGCGGCCGGCGGTCTCGACCGAAAGGTCGGCGGCCAGGCATTCGGGCACGTGCTCGCCGATCGACAGCTTGTGCAGGTCCTGCAGGTTGGGCAGGCCGTCCAGGAACAGGATGCGCTTGATGAGCTTGTCGGCGTGCTTCATCTCGCCGATCGATTCGTCATAGGTGATCTTGCCCAGACGCTTGAAGCCCCAGTTCTCGTACATGCGGGCATGCAGGAAATACTGATTCACCGCGGTCAGCTCATTGGTGAGCACAGCGTTGAGCAGCTTGATGATCGCCTTGTCGCCTTGCATGTCGAAGCTCTCCCGCGGGTCGAATTTCGCGGAAACTCCCCCAAGGCGAAGACTTATTCAACCTCTATGTTTGCAAGTCATTCTGCGTCTCGGGCGCGACCTGTTCAACGACCCTATTCGGCGGCCCTATTCGGCGGCGTAGCGCAGGGCCTCGCGGGTCTCGGCGATCATGTCGCGCATGTCGCACACGCACTTGGCGCATTGGGGCGCGGCGCCGCAGCGACGGAACACCTCGGCCGGCCGCGTCGCGCCCTGGTCGATGGCGGCGCGGACTTCGCGCTCACGGATGCCGTTGCAGTTGCAGACGTACAAGGAACCGATCCCCGATGGAGGAATTCTCCTGACGACAGGGATATAGCAGATGCGAACGCCGTTGCAACTCATTTGCAGGATGGGCGGGGGCGCATCGTGCGCTTGCCAGGAATTCAGTGACGTTGTAATTTTCAGAAAATTCTGAAATTACGGGAATGTCTATGCAGCTGCCACCCCTGATCCAGACCTTCGTCCTGCATTTCGGCGAGATGGGCGGGCGCTGGGGCGTCAACCGCACCGTCGGCCAGATCTACGCCCTGCTGTTCCTGTCCGACCGGCCGCTGAACGCCGAACAGATCACCGAGGCGCTGGGGATCAGCCGCTCGAACGTCAGCATGGGCATGAAGGAGCTGGAAGGCTGGCGGCTGGTGCGCAAGCGCCACCTGCCCGGCGACCGGCGCGAGTATTTCGAGGCCCCCGACGACATCTGGCAGATCGTCCGCACCCTGGCCGAGGAACGGCGCAAGCGCGAGGTCGACCCCACCCTGTCGATGCTGCGCGACGTGCTGATGGAGCAGCCCTCCGGGCCGGAGGAGCGCCACGCCCAGGACAAGATGCGCCAGATGCACGACCTGATCGAGCTGCTGACCGGCTGGGCCGGCGACGTGCAGAAGCTCGACAACGCCAGCCTCATGGGCCTGCTCAAGCTCGGCGCCGGCGTCTCCAAGCTGCTCGAGATCAAGGGCAAGCTCACCGTGATCGGCGGCGGCAAGCGCCGGAACCAAGCGACGGACGAAGGGGAGATCTGACGCAATGGACCTTGAAGCCCTGCTGCTGGCGCGATTGCAGTTCGCCTTCACGATCGGCTGGCACATCATCTTTCCCAGCTTCACCATCGGCCTGGCCAGCTTCCTGGCCGTGCTGGAAGGGGCCTGGCTGGTCACCAAGCGCGACGTCTTCAAGACGCTGTACCTGTTCTGGGTGAAGATCTTCGCCCTGTCGTTCGGCATGGGCGTCGTCTCCGGCGTGGTGATGAGCTACCAGTTCGGCGCCAACTGGAGCGTGTTCGCCACCCAGACCGGCCCGGTGCTGGGGCCGCTGCTCGGCTTCGAGGTGCTGACCGCCTTCTTCCTGGAGGCGAGCTTCCTGGGGGTGATGCTGTTCGGCTGGAAGAAGGTCGGCCCCGGCCTGCACTTCGCCGCCACCGCCCTGGTGGCGGGCGGCACCCTGGTCTCGGCCTTCTGGATCCTGTCGGCCAACAGCTGGATGCAGTTTCCGACCGGCTTCGGCCACGACGCTTCCGGACGGATGGTCGCCCTGGACTGGCTGCAGGTGATCTTCTCGCCGACCTTCCCCAGCCGTTTCGCCCACATGGTGCTGGCCGCCTACCTGACCACTTCGCTGGTGGTGGGCGCGGCCTCGGCCTGGGCGCTGCTCAAGCGGCCTGACCAGCCGGAATCGCGGCTGGCCCTGCGCATGGCCATCGGCATGTTCGCCGTCGTCGCGCCGCTGCAGCTGGTCGTCGGCGACATCTCCGGCGACGTCGCCGCCCGCTACCAGCCCTCCAAGCTGGCGGCCATCGAGGCGTTCTGGGAGACCAAGGCCGGCCAGGCCTTCCACATCGTCGCCTGGCCCGACCGCCAGGCCGAGACCAACCGCTGGGAGGTCTCCATCCCCAAGCTGGGCAGCCTGATCGTCGCCAAGGACGCCAACGCCGAGGTCAAGGGCCTGAAGGCCTTCGCCAAGGAGGACCGCCCGCCGGTCGGCCTGGTGTTCTGGGCGTTCCGCGTCATGGTCGGCCTCGGCCTGCTGATGATCGCCCTGGGCTTCTGGGGCGCATGGCTGTGGTGGCGGGGCGGCGGACCGGAGCGGTCGCGGACCTATCTGCGCTTCGCCGTCGCCATGGGTCCGGCCGGCTTCGTCGCGGTGATCGCCGGCTGGATGGTCGCCGAGATCGGCCGCCAGCCGTGGGTGGTGTTCGGCGTCATGCGCACGGCGAGCGCCGCCTCGCCGGTGCACGCCGGGACCGTCTCGGCTTCCCTGCTGATGTTCCTGGCGGTGTACGCCATCGTGTTCTCGGTCGGCGCGCTCTACATCCTGCGCCTGATCGCCCAGGGCCCCGCCGCCGTCGCGGCCGAGCCCGCCCTCGCCGGCCCGCGCGCGCCGGGCTCGGCCCTGGCCGCCGCCCCTGACGCCGACGCCGGCCTCGTCTCGCGGGAGAGCGACCGATGAGCCTCGACCTTCCCCTGATCTGGGCCGGGCTGATCGCCACGGCCGTGCTGCTCTACGTGCTGCTCGACGGCTTCGACCTCGGCGTCGGCATCCTGTTCCCGCTGGCCCGCAGCCCGGCCGACCGCGACGTGATGATGAACTCCATCGCCCCGGTCTGGGACGGCAACGAGACCTGGCTGGTGCTGGGCGGCGGCGGCCTGTTCGCCGCCTTCCCCCTGGCCTACGCCGTGATCATGCCGGCCCTCTACCTGCCGGTCTACATGATGCTGGGGGCCCTGATCCTGCGCGGCGTGGCCTTCGAGTTCCGCCTGCACGGCCGCCGGCGCGGCAAGGCGTTCTGGACCGGCGCCTTCGCCTTCGGCTCGCTGGCGGCGACCTTCTCGCAGGGCCTGATCCTCGGCGGCTTCATCCAGGGCGTGAAGGTCGAGAACAACGCCTTCGCCGGCGGCGCCTTCGACTGGCTGACCCCCTACACCCTGCTGGTCGCCTGCGGCCTGGTCGCCGGCTACGCCCTGCTCGGCGCGACGTGGCTGGTGCTCAAGAGCCAGGACGAGCTGCACGGCGACGCCCGCCGCTGGGCCTGGATCGCCGCCTTCCTGACCGCCGTGCTGCTGGGCCTGGTCAGCATCGCCACCCTGGTCTCGCACCCGCAGGTGGCCGAGCGCTGGGGCGTCGCCGCCGGGGCGGTCGACTGGGGCTATTTCGCCCCGCGCGCCGTCATCCCGCTGCTCGGCGCGGCCGGGCTGGGGGTCATCGCCTACGGCCTGGCCAAGCGGTCGCACCCGCTGCCCTTCGTCGGCGCAGCCCTGGTGTTCCTGTCCGGCTATTTCGGGCTGGCCGTCGGCTTCGCCCCCTTCGTGGTGCCCTACGCCCTGACCTTCCGCGACGCGGCCTCGGCCGACAACGCCCTGGGCCTGATGCTGGCGGGGGTGGCGATCCTGCTGCCGGTGATCCTCGGCTACACCGTCTGGGTCTACTGGCTGTTCCGCGGCAAGGTGACGCCCGATGCCGGCTATCATTGAACCCCAGGGCCCGCCGGAGCCGGGCGCGCCGGCGCCCGCCCTTTGGCGGCGGCTGGCCTGGTTCGTCGGGCTGGCGGTCGCCGCCGCCGCCGCGACCGCCCTGGTCGCCTACGGCATGAAGGCCCTGCTGCCGCCGCCATGAGGGCGAACCCAGCGAGCATCGGCCATTGACGGGGCGCGGGCGGGGTCGTAGCGGCGGGGGCATGGACGCCCTCTGCCGCCTCTACCTGATCACCCCGCCCCGTCTCGACGACCTGGCCGGCTTCGGCCTCGCCCTGGCCGCGGCGCTGGACGCCGGCGACGTCGCCGCCGTGCAGATCCGCCTCAAGGACGCCGGCGACGACGTGGTCGCGGCGGCGGTCGACGCCCTGGCGCCCGTCGCCCACGCCCGCGGCGCGGCGGTGATCCTCAACGACCGTCCCGACCTCGCCGCCCGGCTCGGCTGCGACGGCGTGCACGTCGGCCAGTCGGACGTCCCCCTGGCCCAGGCGCGCAAGATCGTCGGGCCCGACCGCATGATCGGCGTCACCTGCCATGACAGCCGCCACCTGGCCATGGAGGCCGCCGAGGGCGGGGCCGACTACGTCGCCTTCGGCGCCTTCTTCCCGACCGCCACCAAGGACGCGCCGATCCGCGCCGAGGCGGAGGTCCTGGCCATCTGGCAGGAGACCATGGAGATTCCCTGCGTCGCCATCGGCGGGATCACGCCCCAGAACTGCCGGCCGCTGGTCGCCGCCGGGGCCGACTTCCTGGCGGTGTCGGCCGGGGTCTGGGCCCACGCGGACGGCCCGGCCGCCGCCGTCGCCGCCTTCAACGCCGAGATCGCCAGGGGCCTGGCCGAGCGGGCCTGACCGCGCCGGCCCGGGGCGGCCCCAGGGCGGCCCCAGGGCGGCCAGGCGGCGCGAACTTGCCTTATGGCCCCCGCGCCATTAGGTTCCGCCGCCAATTTCCGACCGCCCGCCAACGCCTTCGGCGGGTCGCGTAGCGAAAGAGAAGCCCCCGTGTCCACGCCCTCCGCCCTCCTGAAAGTCATGATCGACGCGTGCCGCAAGGCCGCCAAGGGCCTGACCCGCGACTTCGGCGAGCTGAGCGAGCTGCAGGTCTCGCGCAAGGGGCCGGCCGACTTCGTCTCGGCCGCCGACCTCAAGGCCGAGAAGATCCTGTTCGAGGAACTGGCCAAGGCCCGCCCCGGCTACGGCTTCCTGGGCGAGGAGCGCGGCATGGTCGAGGGCACCGACAAGACCCACACCTGGATCGCCGACCCGCTCGACGGCACCACCAACTTCCTGCACGCCATCCCGCACTTCGCGGTGACCGTCGCCCTGGAGCGCGACGGCGTCATCGTCGCCGGCGTCACCTACAACCCGATCACCAACGAGGCGTTCTGGGCCGAGAAGGGCAAGGGCTGCTTCGTCAACGACAAGCGCCTGCGCGTCGCCGGCCGCAAGCACATGGACGACGCCGTGCTGGCCACCGGCATCCCCTTCCTGGGCAAGCCCGGCCACGCCCAGTTCCTGAAGGAGCTGCACCAGATCAGCCAGCGCGTCGCCGGGGTGCGCCGCTTCGGCTCGGCCGCCCTCGACCTGGCCTATGTCGCCGCCGGCCGCTTCGACGGCTTCTGGGAGCGCGACCTCAAGCCCTGGGACGTGGCGGCCGGCGTGCTGTTCGTCGCCGAGGCGGGCGGCAAGGTCAGCGACCTCGACGATCCCGAGCGCGACCCGGTCAAGACCGGGGCGATCTGCGCCGCCAACCTCGACCTGCATCCGCAGATCGTCGAGCGCCTGAAGGCGGCCTCGGCCTGAGGCCAGGCGCGCGGCGGCCCCGCGCCGCCTTGACGAAACCGACACACAGGCCGGCTATGTCAGGTCCATGGACCTGACCCGCCGCTCCGCCGCCGCCCTCGCCCTGTCCGCCGCGCTCGTCCCGCAAGCCGGGCGCGCCGCGCCGCCGCGCAAGCGGCCGGTGGTCATCGCCCATCGCGGCGCCAGCGGCGAGCGGCCGGAGGAAAGCCTGGCCGCCTACAAGCTGGCCATCGAGGAAGGCGCGGATTTCATCGAGCCCGACCTCGTCCCCACCAAGGACGGCGTGCTGGTCGCCCGCCACGAGAACGAGATCGGCGGCACCACCGACGTCGCCGCCCGCCCCGAGTTCGCCGCCCGCAAGACCACCAAGCTCATCGACGGCGAGAAGATCACCGGCTGGTTCACCGAAGACTTCACCCTGGCCGAGCTGAAGACCGTCCGCACCCGCGAGCGCCTGCCGCAGCTGCGCCCGGAAAGCGCCAGCCACGACGGCGAGGGGCCGATCCTGACCTATCAGGAGATCGTCGACCTGGCCAAGGCCGAGAGCCGGCGCACCGGCCGCGTCATCGGCACCTATCCGGAGATGAAGCATCCGACCTACTTCGCCTCCATCGGCCTGCCGCTGGAGCATCGGCTGGCCGACCTGCTCAAGAAGAACGACCTCAGCTCGGCCACGGCGCCGGTGTTCGTGCAATGCTTCGAGGTCGGGGCGCTGAAGACCTTCCGCACCCTGTCCAAGGCGCGGCTGGTGCAGCTGGTGTCCAACGAGGGCGCGCCGGCCGACTTCGTCGCCCGCGGCGACAAGACCGCCTACGCCGACATGGTCACCCCCGCCGGACTGAAGGCCGTCGCCGCCTATGCCGACGGCCTGGGGCCGGACAAGGTCATGGTCGTGCCGCAGGACAAGGAGCGCCTGCTGCCGGCCACCAGCCTGGTGCGCGACGCCCACGCCGCCGGCCTGGTGGTGCACCCCTGGACGGTGCGGGCCGAGAACTTCTTCCTGCCTGAGAGCCTGCGCCAGGGCGACAAGACCGCGCCGGACTATCTGCGCCAACACGGCGACGTCGCCGCCCTGTTCGCCGCCCTCTACGCGGCCGGGGTCGACGGCCTGTTCAGCGACTTCACCGCCCTGGCGGTCAAGGCCCGCGCGGCCTGAGCCTTCAGAAGCCGAAGCTCAGCTTGGCGCCCAGGAAACGGCCCTCGGGGTCGCTGCCGTGGGCGGACGCCGCGCCGTCGTCGCCGGCATAGGGCTGGCGACCGCACAGGAACCCCACCGACCCGGTGGCCGAAGACCGCTCGAACCGCCGGTCGAGGCTGGTGCTGACCACGCCCGCCGCGCGCAAGGCGTCGGCCTGGCGCAGGCGGTCGGCCTGGTCCTGGGGCATGGGCGAGTAGGCCGGGGCGCCCGCCGGCTTCGACGGCCCGATCGCCGACGCCGTCGCCAGGGCCCGCTGAAGCGGGGGCTGGAGATCGCCCGGCGGGGCCGAGGCCTGCGCCCAGGCCGGGCCGGAACCCGCGGCCGTCGCGACGCCGAGCGCCAGGACGACCATGAAGACGCGATGTTTGGGGCGGGCGCGGACCATGGCGGCCATCCACAGCTTGCGAGGAGCCCATTGCATCACGCCCGCGCCGTCTGCGCCAGGGCTTGCGACGCTTGCCTGGCGCCGGGCGGCGCGGAATAGTCCGCGCCTGTCCCTTCGCCCTCCAGGACCTCGCATGCTCGTCCGTATCCTCGGCCTCGCCGCCGCCGCGCTGATCGTCGCCACGCCCGCCCTGGCCGCCAAGCAAGGCCGGCTCGACGGGATCGCCCGCGACTATGTGCGCCTGACCCTGGAGATCGGCGAGCGCGATCCCGGCTATGTCGACGCCTATTACGGCCCCGCCGACTGGGCCGCCCAGGCCAAGGCCCATCCGCGCGACCTGGCGGCGCTGAAGGCCGAGACCCTGCGCCTGGAGGCGGCGGTCAAGGCGGTCGCCCCGGCCAGGTCGTCGCCGATCGAGCGCCGGCGGCGGACCTTCCTCGCCGCCCAGCTCAAGGCCGCTGAGACCCGGCTCGATATGTTGTCGGGGACCAGGTTCAGCTTCGAGGACGAGGCTAAAGGCCTGTTCGCCGCGCGCCCGACCCTCAAGCCGCTCGGCGCCTATGATCCGGTCCTGAAGAAGATCGACGCCCTGGTCCCCGGCGAGGGGCCGTTGTGGTCGCGGGTCGAGGCCTTCCACGACCGCTTCGTCATTCCGACCGACAAGCTGGACGCGGTGATGCGCGCGGCCATCGCCGAGTGCCGCCGCCGCACGGTCGCCCACGTCGCCCTGCCGGCGAACGAGACCTTCACCCTGGAGTTCGTCAAGAACCAGCCCTGGTCTGGCTACAACTGGTACAAGGGGAACGCGACCAGCCTGATCCAGGTCAACACCGACTTCCCCATCCGCATCAGCCGCGCCGTCGACCTCGGCTGCCACGAGGGCTATCCCGGCCACCACGTGCTGAACATGCTGCTCGAGGAGAAGCTGGCCAAGGGCCGCGGCTGGATCGAGTTCACCGTCTATCCGCTGTTCTCGCCGCAGTCGCTGATCGCCGAGGGCTCGGCCAATTTCGGCATCGACCTGGCCTTCCCCGGCGACGAGCGCCGCGCCTTCGAGGCCGGGACGCTGTATCCCCTGGCCGGGCTCGATCCCGCCCAGGCCGGACGCTACCTGGAGCTGGTCCGCGCGGTCCAGGCCCTGTCCGGCACCCGCTTCACCATCGCCGCCGACTATCTGGCCGGCCGCATCGACAAGGCCAGGGCGCTGGACCTACTGCAGACCTACCAGCTGTTGTCCCGCCCGCGCGCCGAACAGTCGCTGAGCTTCATCGACAAGTACCGCAGCTACGTCATCAACTACGGCCTGGGCCAGGACATGGTGCGCGACCATGTCGACGCCGCCGGCCCCGACCCGGCGGCGCGCTGGAAGGCGATGGCGGCTGTAATCTCCGAGCCGACCGTGCCGGCGGACCTGACGGGCGGACGGTGAACGGGCGAGCCCTGCCTGTCCTCCCCCGCGCGCGGGGGAGGACTTAAGAAAAGATCAGGCCGCGTCGGCGGCGAACTGCAGCTTGGCCAGCTTGGCGTAGAGGCCGCCGCGGGCGAACAGCTCGCCATGGGCGCCTTCCTCGACCACCCGCCCCTCGTCGATGACCACGATGCGGTCGGCGCGCAGCACGGTGGCCAGCCGATGGGCGATGACCAGGGTGGTGCGGCCGCGCATGGCGTCGTGCAGGGCCCGCTGCACCAGCCGCTCGTTCTCGGCGTCGAGGGCGCTGGTCGCCTCGTCGAGCAGCAGCACCGGCGCGTCGCGGACCAGGGCGCGGGCGATGGCCAGGCGCTGGCGCTGGCCGCCGGACAGGGTCTTGGCCCGCTCGCCGATCGGGGTGTCGTAGCCCTCGGGCAGGGCCGACAGGAAGCCGTCGGCCTCGGCCGCGCGGGCGGCCGCCCTCAGGTCGTCGTCGCCGGCGCCCTCGCGGCCGAAGCGCAGGTTGTCGAGGGCCGAGCCCGAGAACAGCGGCGCGTCCTGGGCCACCAGGGCCAACCGCGCCCGCACGTCGGCGGGATCGGCGTCGCGCAGGTCGACGCCGTCCAGGCGCACCACGCCCTCCTGGGGATCGTAGAAGCGCAGCAGCAGGCGCAGCACCGTGCTCTTGCCGGCGCCGGACGGCCCGACCAGGGCCACGGTCTCGCCCGGCCGCACCGCCAGCGAGAAGCCGCGCAGGGCGGGCAGGTCCGGGCGGCCGGGATAGGCGAAGGTGACGTCCTCGAAGGAGATCTCGCCGCGCGGCGGCGTCGGCATGACGACGGGCGTCGCCGGCGGGGCGATGCCCGGGCGAGCCGACAGCAGCTCGGATATCCGCTGCATGGCCCCCGCCGCCTTCTGCACCTCGCCCCAGACCTCGCCCAGCGAGCCGACCGAGCCGGCGGCCATGATCGACAGGATGGCGAACTGGATCAGCGTGCCCCAGGTCATGGTCTTGGCGACGAGGACGGCGTGGGCTCCGGTCCACAACACCAGCGCCACCCCGCCGAACACGGCGGCGATGACCAGGGCGGTCATGACGGCGCGGGCCCGGATGCGGCGCACCGAGGTCTTGAAGGCCAGCTCCACGGCCTCGCCGAACCGGGCCGAGGCGGCGCGCTCGCGGCCGAAGGCCTGGACGGTGTCGAGGGCGTCGAGGCTCTCGCCGGCGTAGCCGACGGCGTCGGCGAAGCGGTCCTGGGCGCTGACCGACAGCTTGCGCACCCGCCGGCCGAAGAAGAACAGCGGCGCCAGCACCAGCGGCACGGTCAGCACGATGAAGCCGGCCAGCTTGGGACTGACCACCACCAGCATCACCACCGCCCCGATCAGGGACAGGCCGTTGCGCAGGGCGATCGAGGCGCCCGAGCCGACCATGGTCTCGACGATGGCGATGTCGGTGGTCATCCGCGACAGCACCTCGCCGGTGCGGGTCTTGAGGAAGAACCCCGGATCGAGCCGCAGGACGTGGTCGTAGACCGCCTTGCGCAGGTCGGCGACCACCCGCTCGCCCAGGCGGGTGACGAAGAAGAAGCGCAGCGCCGTGGCCACGGCCAGCACCGCCAGGTCGACGGCCAGGACCAGGAAGGCCTGGTTGACCGTCTTCATCGCCCCGCCCTGGAAGCCGTGGTCGACCACCCAGCGCGACGCCGCCGACAGGGCCAGCGTCGCACCGGTCGACAGCAGCAGGAAGAACACCGCGGCGACGGCGTCGGGGGCGTGGCCGCGCACGAACGGCAGCAGGCGGGCCAGCGGCCGCAGATCGCGCTGGCGCTCGCGCTTCTGCGACTGCTCGGCCAGCTGGGCGGCCAGCACCGCGCCGGCGCCGGGGCGGCCGGCGGCCTCGGGGGCCGATCCGTTCACGTCAGTCATGCAATTCCTTCAGCCCGCCGCTCCAGCTCGCCCTTGCCATCCGGCCCGGGTTTCTGTATAGCCGCGCATCTTCATTGGCCCGCCCATGACGGCGGGTCGTTTTCCGTTCCGCGCCCGCCTTAAGTCGGTTGGACATCGCCATGAAACAAGACACCCACCCCGACTACCACTTCATCACCGTGGTGATGACGGACGGGACGACCTATCAGACGCGCTCGACCTACGGCAAGGAAGGCGCGACGCTGAACCTCGACATCGACCCGAAGACCCACCCGGCCTGGACCGGCGGCAACCAGACGCTTCTGGACCGCGGCGGCCGCGTGTCGCGCTTCAACGCCAAGTTCGGCGCGTTCACGGGTAAAAAGTAAGGCGCTCCCAGCGCCTGGGGCTGAGAAGCCGGCCGCATCCGATGCGGCCGGCTTTTTTCTTGCCTGGTTTCGTTCTCGCCGGCGTTCTCGCCGGTCGCCGCCCCGCGTCGGCGCGGGGCGGAGGCGGGGCGGCCTAGGAGCCGCCGAAGGCCGCCTGCAGCTTCTCCATCTGGGACAGCACCGGGTGCGGCGCGGTCCGCGCCGCGGCGGTCTCCACATACATGCGGCGGTCCAGGTGCAGGATGCGCTCATAGAGGCGCTCGGACCTGGCCAGCAGGGTCAGGAGCCCGCCCGGCAGGTCGTCGGCGCCCTCGACCGGCTGGGCCTGGCACACTTCCTGGGCGCCGAGGCGATAGCGGTCGTCGCAGGCGTCGACGGGGTTCATGTCGCCTTCGCGCACCGCCCGCTGGACCAGCAGCCACGAGGCCACCTGCATCAGCCGGGTGGTCAGGCGCATGCTCTCCGAGGCGTAGGCCAGGGCCGCGCCGCGCGACAGCATCTTGGAATCATGGCGACCGGCGCCGTCGAGATAGGCGGCGGTCTCCTCGACCAGCTCCATGCCCTCCTCGAAGGTATGGTCGAACAGCTCGGAGCGAGCAAAGTCCTGCACCACCCCCGCTCGCCACAAACCCGGCTCAGGGGCGACCATCTCGCCGCCGACTTCGATCGTCATTCGCCCCTACCTCCAGGCTGGGAAATCGTTCGCACACGGCCCCCCGGCTGCAACCCTCGTGCCAACCGGGCCTGAGGCGTCGCCGTCATCCCCAGCTATCTCTGCTTGAAGAGGGCGTCGGCGGCCGCGCGCCCCGCCCGCTTGAATTCGAGCCGGCCGCGGGTGCGCTCGATCTCGGCGGTCAGCCGCTCGATGCGCTCCTCAAGCTCCTCGACCCCATAGAGGTCCAGATCCTCGCGCGCCAGGGCGACCAGGGCTTCGCCGCGCGCGGACCGTGGGCCGACCGGTTCGTCCAACATCGTTCAAGCCCTCCCTTTCCTCCGTTGCAAGGGGCCGCTATCTGACGCCTGACTGGCCCAATGCGCAAGTTTCGAGAGGATGGCATGATCCCGCAGACCATGACCGCCATCGCCGTGAGGGGCGGCAAGGGCGCCGCCGCCGACCTGCATCCGATTCAAATCGAGACGCCGGCCCCCCGCCAGGGCGAAATCCTGATCCGGGTTCGCGCGGCCGGGGTGAACCGTCCCGATCTGCTCCAGCGCATGGGTCTCTATCCGCCGCCGGCCGGCGCGCCGGAGACCCTGGGCCTGGAGGCCGCCGGCGAGGTGGCGGCGACCGGACCGGGCGCGGTCCGCTGGAAGGTCGGCGACCGGGTCACGGCCCTGCTGGGCGGCGGCGGCTACGCCGAATACGCCCGCGTCGACGCCCGCCACGCCCTGCCGATCCCCGACGGCCTCGACCTGACCGAGGCCGCCGCCCTGCCCGAGACGGTGTTCACCGTCTACGCCAACGTGTTCGAGCACGGCGCGCTGAAGGCCGGCGAGACGCTGCTGCTGCATGGGGCCACCTCCGGCATCGGCGTCGCCGCCATCCAGATGGCCAAGGCGGCCGGCGCCAAGGTGATCGCCACCGCCCGCGGCGCCGACAAGGCCGAGGTCGCCCGCCGCCTGGGCGCCGACGTCGCCGTCGACGCCTCGGCCGAGGACTTCGTCGAGGCGGCCAGGGCGGCCGGCGGCGCCGACGTCGTCCTCGACATGGTCGGCGGCCCGTATTTCGCCAGGAACATCGAGGCGTTGAACGTCGGCGGCCGGCTGGTCCACATCGCCGCCCAGGCCGGCCCGACGGTGGAGATGAACATCATGCGCGTCATGCAAAAGCGCGTCGTGGTCACCGGCTCCACCCTGCGCCCCCGCGACGCCGACGAGAAGGCGCGGCTGGCGGCCGCCGTCGAGGCGACGGCCTGGCCATGGATCGCCGCCGGCCGGCTGCGCCCGGTGATCGACGCCGTCTTCCCCCTGGCCGAGGCGGCCGGGGCGCACGCCCACCTGGAGGGCGGCGCCCATGTCGGCAAGGTGATGCTGACCGCCTGAGCCGCCCGCGTCCGAGGCCAGGGAACCCGCTGACTCGATTCGGCATTTCCCTTGGCGACGGAACCGCATTATATGTTCCGGTTACATACCCGCCCGGCCGAAAGGCCGGGCGCCGTCATTTCTGGAGCCTCGCTAGAGCCATGACCGACATCCTGATGCCCAAGGCGACGGCCGTCTGGCTGGTGGACAACACCTCGCTGACCTTCGAGCAGATCGCCGACTTCTGCGGCCTGCACCATCTCGAAGTGAAGGGCATCGCCGACGGCGAGGTGGCGCGCGACATCCGCGGCGCCGACCCGATAGCCAACGGCCAGCTCAGCCGCGAGGAGCTCGACGCGGCCCAGGCCAACCCGAACTACCGCATGAAGGCGCAGAAGTCGCGTCACGCCGAGCTGCTGAAGCCGGCTAAGAAGGCGCCGCGCTATACGCCGGTCTCGCGCCGCCAGGACCGTCCGGACGCCATCGCCTGGTTCCTGCGCAACCACCCGGAAGTGACCGACGCCCAGATCTCCAAGATCCTCGGCACCACCAAGGCCACCATCGAGCAAGTGCGGGGCCGCACCCACTGGAACGCGGCCAACATCAAGCCGGTCGACCCGGTGACGCTGGGCCTGGTCGGCCAGCTCGACCTCGACGCCCTGGTGCGCAAGGCGGCTGAAAAGAAGGCCAAGGACGACGCCAAGCGCGGCATCGTCGACGGGCCGAGCCTGCGCCCCGCCGCCGAGACCGTGGCCGAAGAGCCCGAGATCGAGGACGACGAGGACCACCGCCACGGCGGCCGTCGCGCCGAGCCGACCATCGACAGCGTGTTCGGCTCGTCCAGCCCGGCCCACGACGACGACGACGAGGACTAAGCGCCTCGCACGCCAAAGACGTCGAAACCCTCCCGCGCCCAAGGCCGGGAGGGTTTTTTCATGCGGCGGCGACGCCCCTCACGCTCGCCAAGGGGGAGGGTCAGCCGGCTTCCTTGAGCACGTCTTCCAGGCCCTGCTCGCGGACCTTGCGATAGAGGGTCGAGCGGCCGATGCCGAGACGGCGGGCGACCTCGCTCATGTGGCCGGCGTAGATCTCGATGGCCAGCTGGATCAGGTCGCGCTCGATCTCCTCCAGGGTGCGCAGATGACCGCGCTCGTCGAGGATGCGCACCGGCGCGTCGACCGGCATCTCGGCCAGCAGTTGCTCGGCGGTGGGCAGGCCGTCGGGCGCGCCGATCGCCGGCAAGGCGGCCGCCGGCGCCGGACGGACCAGATCGTCCATCGGCGGCTTCAGGCCCGACACCGCCGGGAAGTCGTGCGGCTGCAGATAGGGCGCGTCGGCCAGGACGATGGCGCGATAGACGGCGTTCTCGAGCTGGCGGACATTGCCCGGCCAGTCGTGGGCGGCCAGCAGGGCCAGGGTCTCGGCCGTGGCCCCGACCACCCGCTTGCCTTCCTCGATGTTGAAGCGGCGCACGAAGGCCTCGACCAGGGCGGGGATGTCCTCGCGGCGCTCGCGCAGGGACGGCGCGTCGATGGGAAAGACGTTGAGACGATAGAACAGGTCCTCGCGGAACCGGCCCTCGGCGACGGCCTGGGCCAGGTCGCGGTTGGTCGCCGAGACGATGCGCACGTCGACCCGCACCGCCCGCTTGGCGCCGACGGGATCGATCTCGCTCTCCTGCAGGGCCCGCAGCAGCTTGACCTGGATGTCGAGCGGCAGCTCGCCGACCTCGTCGAGGAACAGGGTGCCGCCGTTGGCTTCCTGGAACTTGCCCAGGTGCTTGTCGACCGCGCCGGTGAACGAGCCCTTCTCGTGGCCGAACAGGATCGACTCGACCAGGTTCTCGGGCAGGGCGCCGCAGTTGACCGCCACGAACGGCTTGCCGGCGCGCTCGGACGAGCCGTGCACGGCGCGGGCGATCAGCTCCTTGCCGACGCCGCTCTCGCCCAGGATCAGGATCGGGATCGAGGTCTTGGCCGCCCGCTCGCCCATGCGCTTGACCTGGGTCATGGCCGGCGAGCCGCCGATCAGCTCGTCGAAGCCGACCCGGCCGCTGGTGCGCTTCTTCAGGCGGTCGACCTCGACGCGCAGGTCGCCCATCTGCAGGGCGTTGCGGATCGAGACCAGGATGCGCTCGGGCGCGGCCGGCTTGACGAAGAAGTCCTGGGCCCCGGCCTGCATGGCCTGGACCACCGTGTCGATGCCGCCGGTGGCGGTCAGCACCACCACCGGCTGGGAGAAGCCGCGCTGGCGCAGCTCGGCCAGGGTCGCCTGGCCGCCCAGGCCCGGCATCACCAGGTCGAGCATGATCACGTCGGCCGGCTGGCCGGCGACGAGGGCGTCGATGGCCTGCTCGCCGGTCTCGGCGTGCGAGACGCCGAAGCCCTCGCGCTCGAGCACGGCCTGGATCAGCCGACGCTGGGTCGGATCGTCATCGACGACGAGCACCGTCTTGGTCATTGTCAGACACCCTGCACCATCACGCCTGTCCGCTTCTGTGACGGATCAGGCTCATTTTGGGACGGTTGTACCGGGCCGGGGTAAAGGGCGGGTTGAGGAGACCTGAGTCCCGCGTTAACGGCCGCCGCCGGGTGAAAGGAAACGGGAACCATGACGCCCCGCCCGACGGCGGATTTTCGCCGCCGCGGGCGAGCATGACGCCGGCCGACACGCTATATCGAAACGCATGAACGCTCCCCTCAAGACCGACGCCCTGCCCGAGTGGCGCCTCGACGACCTCTACGCCGGCCGGGACGACCCCCGCATCGCCGCCGACCTGGCCGCCGCCAAGGCCGCCAACGACGCCCTGGTCGCGCTCAAGGGCGCCTTCGTCGCCGCCCGCGCCAAGCCGCCGCGCCTGGGCGCGCTGATCGAGCAAGGCGTCGGCCTCTACGAGACGGCGACCAACGGGCTGTGGTCGGTCGGCGCCTATGGCGCGCTGGCCGCCTCGACCGCCCGCGACGACCCGGCCTGGGCCAAGTTCGAATCCGACATCCGCGCCAAGTCGTCGGCCATCGCCGCCGAGAGCATCTTCTTCACCCTGGAGCTGAACGAGCTCGAAGAGGCCGAGATCGACGCCGCCCTGGCCGCCCATCCGGCGGCGGCCCGCTGGCGGCCCTGGCTGCGCCGCGTGCGCCTGACCCGGCCGCACGAGCTGTCGCCCGACCTGGAGCGCCTGCTGGTCGACCGCTCCCCCGCCGTCGGCAACTGGATCCGCCTGTTCGACGAGACCCTGGGCCGGCTGACCGCCGAGGTCAGCGACGAACATCTGACCCTGCCCGAGACGCTGAACCGCCTGTCCGACCCGGACGCGGCGCGGCGCAAGGAGGCCGCCGAGGGCCTGGCCCTGGCGCTGGAGGAACGCACGCCGGTCCTGGCGCTGGCGCTCAACACCCTGGCCTTCGAAAAGCAGGTCGAGGACCGCTGGCGCCGCTACGCGACCCCCGCCCAGTCGCGCCACCTGGCCAACGAGGTCGACGCCGACGCGGTCGAGGCGCTGGAGGCGGCGGTGGTGGAATCCTATCCGCGCCTGTCGCACCGCTATTATGCGCTGAAGGCCAAGGCCATGGGCCGCGAGACCCTGGACCACTGGGACCGCAACGCCCCGCTCGATACGGCCGAGCCGGTCCGCTACGACTGGAGCCAGGCCCGGACGGTCGTGCTCGACTCCTTCGCCGAGCTGGCGCCGAAGTTCGCGACCGCGGCCGAGACCTTCTTCGACAAGCCGTGGATCGACGCGCGCCCGCGCCCCGGCAAGCAGTCGGGCGCCTATTCGCACCCGGTGACGGCCGAGCGGCACCCCTATGTGTTCATGAACTACATGGGCGAGCGGCGCGACGTGCTGACCCTGGCCCACGAACTGGGCCACGCCGTGCACCAGACCCTGGCCGCGCCGCTGGGCACCCTTCTGGCCGACACGCCGCTGACCCTGGCCGAGACCGCCTCGATCTTCGGCGAGGGGCTGGTGTTCGACCGCCTGCTGGCCGAGGCCAAGGGGGCCGAGCGCCGCGCCCTGCTGGCCGGCAAGATCGAGGACAGCCTCAACACCGTGGTGCGGCAGATCGCCTTCCACCGCTTCGAGACCCGCTTCCACGACGCCCGCCGCGAGGGCGAGCTGGCCCCCGACCAGATCGGCGCCCTGTGGCTGGAGACGATGGCCGAAAGCCTAGGCCCGGCCATCACGCTCAATCCCGGCTATGAGCACTATTGGGCCTATGTCAGCCACTTCGCCCACGCGCCGTTCTACGTGTACGCCTACGCGTTCGGGAACCTGCTGGTCGAGGCCCTGGCCGAGAAGCGCCGCCAGGACCCGGCGGCTTTCGCACCGCTGTACGAGGACCTGCTCGCCGCCGGCGGCACCCGCACCTATGTCGAGGCGCTGAAGCCGTTCGGCCTCAATCCGCGCGAGAAGGCGTTCTGGCAGGCGGGCTGCGCGCGGCTGGAACGGCTGGTCGACGAATTCGAGGCCCTGACGTGACGCGTCGCCACGCCAAAGCCCTTCCCCCTCGATGGGGGAAGGGTTGGGATGGGGGTGCGGCCACGGCGCCGCAGAATCATTCACGATCCGGCGGAGCGCCTCCCGATCTCTTCCTGAAACGCCCTGCCTTCACCCTCACCCCTGCCCCTCTCCCATCGAGGGAGAGGGAAGCGGGAGCGTTGTCATGACCGACGATCCCGAGCGTAACCGCCTGGCCGGCCGCATCGGCCGCTTCGCCAAGGTCGGCGTCGGCCTGTCGGGGGCGGCGGCGACCTATGGCCGCAACCGCCTGTTCGGCGGCGACGACGTCGACGCCCGCAACGCCAAGGCGCTGAAGGAGGCGCTGGGCAAGCTGAAGGGGCCGCTGATGAAGGCGGCCCAGATGTTCGCCACCGTGCCCGACATGCTGCCGCCGGAGTTCGCCGCCGAGCTGGCCGAGCTGCAGACCAACGCCCCGGCCATGGGCTGGCCGTTCGTGCGCCGGCGCATGGCCGCCGAACTCGGGGCCGACTGGCAGGCGCGCTTCGGAAGCTTCGAGCATGAGGCGGCGGCGGCCGCCTCGCTCGGCCAGGTCCATCGCGCCACCAGCCTCGACGGCCGGCCGCTGGCGGTGAAGCTGCAATATCCCGACATGCAGAGCGCGGTCGAAAGCGACCTCGCCCAGCTGCGGGCGGTGTTCGCCCTGTTCAAGCGCATGGACGGCTCGATCGACCCCAGCCAGATCATCGAGGAGATATCCGAGCGCCTGCGCGAGGAGCTGGACTACGAGCGCGAGGCCAAGCACATGGCGCTCTACGCCGGCTTCTTTTCCGGCCGCGACGACATCGCCGTGCCGGTTCCCGAATCGACCCTGTCGACCCGCCGGCTGCTGACCATGAACTGGCTGGACGGCCGCGGCCTGATGGCCTTCAAGGACGCCCCGCAGGAGACCCGCGACAGCATCGCCAGGCGGCTGTTCGAGGCCTGGTGGACGCCGATGACCACCCTGGGCGTCATCCATGGCGACCCGCACCTGGGCAACTACACCTTCACCGAGGACGCCGGGCGGCTGAACCTGCTCGACTTCGGCTGCGTGCGCATCTTCCCGCCGCGCTTCGTCGCCGGCGTGGTGAGGCTCTATCGCGCCCTGCTCAAGGACGATCGGGCCGAGCAGGTCGAGGCCTATCGCAGCTGGGGCTTCTCACGCCTGAACGACGACCTGGTCGACGTGCTCAACGTCTGGGCCCGCTTCATCTACGGCCCGCTGCTCGACGACCGCAAGCGCACCGTCGCCGACGGCGTCGCCCCCGGCGCCTATGGCCGCCGCGAAGCCTATCGCGTGCGCCAGGCCCTGAAGGAAAAGGGGCCCGTGACCATCCCGCGCGAGTTCGTGTTCATGGACCGGGCGGCCATCGGCCTGGGCGCGGCCTTCCTGCACCTGCACGCCGAGCACAACTGGCACGCCCTGTTCAACGCCTCGCTAGAGGGCTTCTCGGAGGAGGCCCTGGCGGCGCGCCAGACGGCGGCGCTGGCGGCGGTCGGGCTGGCTTAAGGCCGCGCCTCTCTTCGCTGTCATCCCGGAAAGCGCGCCCTTCGGGCGCTCCGGCCGGGCTGACGACGCCGGAGCGGCTTCCCCGGCGTCAGGCTTGTGTCCGCCGCGGCGGGGGTCTAGTCCGAACGGACGTTTGAAGGCTGGCCGCATGTCCGACGATCTCACCGCCACCCAGACCGCCGTCGTGCCCGAGGGCTACGAGGTGCTGCCGTGGACGCGCGGGTTCGGCCGCCAGATCGGCCCGCTCTACCACCGTCACGGCGACGGAGGCGACGTGCTGGGCTTCCGGGTCGAGGAGCACCACACCAACGGCCTGGGCAATTGTCATGGCGGCATGCTGATGAGCTTCGCCGACATGGCCTGGGGCCGCGTCGTCTCGGTCGAGCGGTCGGTGTCGTGGGTCACGGTGCGGCTGACCTGCGACTTCCTGTCCAGCGCCCGGCTGGGCGACTGGGTCGAGGGCGCGGGCGAACTGCTGGGCGAGAGCGACGGCGTGTTCACCGTGCGCGGCCGCATCTGGGCCGGCGAGCGGATGTTGATGACCGGGACGGGGGTGTTCAAGGCCCTGCGCGAGCGCGCGCCCCGTCCGGGCGAGAAAGCCTTCCAGGGCTAGGGCGGGGAGCAGACATGGCCGACGATCAGACGCCGTTTCCGGCCCCGCTGGCCCGCTTCCGGGGCGAGACGCCCGAGGCGCCCCGCTGGTTCCAGCAGGCGATCGCCCAGGCGCCGGAGCGGCGGCGCATCCCGGTCTCCGGGGCCGGGATCGAACTCCTGACCTGGGGCGAGATCGGCAAGCCGGGCCTTCTCTTCCTGCACGGCAACGGCGCCCACGCCGACTGGTGGAGCTTCATCGCGCCGTTCTTCGCCGCCGACTGGCGGGTGGCGGCGATCTCGTGGTCGGGCATGGGCGGCTCGGACTGGCGGCCGGAATATTCCGGCGCGGTGTTCGCCGAGGAGATCTTCGCCGCCGCCGAGGCCGCCGGCCTGGAGGCGGGCGGGGCGCGGCCGGTGGTGGTCGGCCACTCCTTCGGCGGCTTCCCGCTGATGTACGCCGCCGCCCACCACCCCGAGCGGCTGCGGGCGGCGGTGCTGGTCGATTCCAGCGTGCAGCCCCCGGAGAAGCGCTGGCGCGGCCCGCCCCAGCGCCTGCGGCCCAACAACGTCTATCCCACCCTGGAGGAGGCGCTGGCCCGCTTCCGCTTCGCCCCGCCGCAGGGCTGCGACAACCCGTTCGTGGCCGACTTCATCGCCCGCCGCTCGCTCAGGCGCGCGCCGCTGGAGGACGGCTCCGGCGAGGGCTGGACCTGGAAATTCGATCCCATGCTGTGGACCAATTTCCGTATGGGCGACCTCGGCGACCTGCTGCCGGCCATGAAGGCGCCGACGGCCCTGATCTGGGGCGAACGGTCCAACCTGATGACCGACGAGGTAGTCGACTACATGCTCGGCCGCATGCCCGCCGACGTGAAGACCATGGTGGTTCCCGACGCCGACCACCACGTCATGGTCGACCAGCCCCTGGCCTTCGTCGCCGCCCTGCGCGGCCTGCTGGCCGGCTGGTCCCCCAGCTAGCGGCGGACGTAGAGCCGGTTGCGGCCCGAGCCCTTGGCGCGGACGGCGACATCCTCGACCAGGCCGGCGGCCAGCAGCGGCGGCTCGATGCGGGTGGCGGCCTCGGCGGCGTTCTCGCCCTCGACCTCGACCATCACGCTCTTGACCAGGGGCAGGGTCTGCGGCGCGCCGGCCAGGATCAGCCCCTCGACCCCGTCGACGTCGATCTTCAGGTGGTCGGGCGCGGCCAGGCCGAAAGCCTGGCGCAGGTCGTCGATGCGGTAGGCCGGCACGCCCTGGCTGAACACCGACTGGAACTCGCCGAACTGGTTGGGCTGGCCGCCGACCGAATTGCCGCCCGAACCCGGCGCCATCGCCGCCAGCGACAGGTGGGTGAGGCCGGTCTCGTCGGACAGGGCCACGCACAGGGGAAACACCCGCTCGCCCAGGCCGTTGAGCGACAGGTGCTCGATCAGCACCCCGAAGCTGGTGGCCTTGGGCTCGAAGGCGAACACCGCCACCTCGGGCTTGAGGGCGGCGTACATCGAGAAAAGCCCCGTGGCCGCGCCGACGTCCCACAGAGTCTCGCCGGCGGCGATGGCGTCGATCCAGTCGAGCATCTCGGGCTCCTCGCGCTCGAAGTCGAGGGCCGCGGCCGCCAGGTGCGGGCCGCGCAGCGGCAGCACCTTCAAGGCGCCGCGCCGGGTGTCGATCACGGCCGCGGCCTCGCCGTCCAGCCGCTCGACCAGCCGCGCCAGGGTCATGGCCCGGCGGCGGGGGTTCTGCGGCGCCACGACGGCGTTGATGATCCCGTGCAGGGCGCGGGCGACCGATCGGCTCATGGCCTTCTCCAGATGCAGGAAGGTGGCGATTAGCCCGCCGCGCGGCCCGCGGCAACGGCCCGGTCTTGAGCCCGCGGCCCCGATCGTGTAGTCGGCGAGGCGAATTCCCCTTATCCATCTGAGAGACTTGGCACCGATGGGCGAGTATCACCGCGGCGAAATGGACATCCAGGAACAGTCCGCGACCTACGATTTCTTCATGGGCATGACCAAGTGGGGCTCGCTGGCCGTCGCCGCCCTGGTGCTGGCCCTGACCCTGTGGTTCTGCACCTCGGCCGGCTTCATCGGCGGCCTGATCCCGGCCGTCGTGCTGGTGGCCGTCGGCGTCGCGGTCCTGCGCGACAAGCCCGCCGCCGAGCACTAGGCCGCGTCGAGACCGGATCGCCCGATCCGGTCTCGGGAAACGCGATCGGGCGCCTGATCCGCTCCAGTTGCGGGCCAGGCCGCCTGGCGATCCGGATTTCGGCGTTCTCGACAAGGTTCGAACGCGCTTCGAACGCCGCATCGCAGCAAGATTTTTTCGCAACGCAACCTTGTCGGGCTCGACAAGGGGCAAGAACCTCCCCTAAACAAGCGTTCAACATAAGCGGACGCCGGGAGGGGAAGCCGTATGGCCGCAAGCATCGCCGTCACCAAGGAACGTCGAGCGGACGAGACCCGTGTCGCCGTAACGCCCGAGGCGGTCAAGAAGCTGGTCTCGGCCGGGTTCGCCCTCGTCGTCGAGAGCGGCGCCGGGGCGGCGGCCTCCTTTCCTGATTCCGACTACCAGGCCGCCGGCGCGACGATCGCCAAGTCCGCCGCCGACGCCCTGAAGGCCGCCGACATCGTGCTCAAGGTGCGCGGCCTGGACGGCGAGGAGATCGCCGCGCTCAAGCCCGGCGCCCTGGTCATCGGCCTGTTCAACCCGCACCAGGACAGGGCGCTGCTCGACGCCCTGGCCAAGCAGGGCGCCACGGCCTTCGCCATGGAGTTCGTGCCGCGCATCACCCGCGCCCAGGTCATGGACGCCCTGTCGTCCCAGGCCAACCTCGCCGGCTATCGCGCGGTGATCGAGGCGGCCGAGACCTATGGCCGCGCCCTGCCGATGATGATGACCGCCGCCGGCACCGTCGCCGCCGCCAAGGTGTTCATCATGGGGGTCGGCGTCGCCGGCCTGCAGGCCATCGCCACCGCCCGCCGCCTGGGCGCCGTCGTCACCGCCACCGACGTGCGGCCGGCGACCAAGGAGCAGGTCGAGAGCCTGGGGGCCAAGTTCCTCGCCGTCGAGGACGAGGAGTTCAAGAACGCCCAGACCGCCGGCGGCTACGCCAAGGAGATGAGCGCCGAATACCAGGCCAAGCAGGCCGCGCTGATCTCCGAGCACATCAAGAAGCAGGACATCGTCATCACCACCGCCCTGATCCCGGGCCGGCCGGCCCCCAAGCTGGTCAGCGCCGAGCAGGTGGCCTCGATGAAGCCGGGCTCGGTGATCGTCGACCTGGCCATCGAGCAGGGCGGCAACGTGGCCGGCGCCAAGATCGGCGAGATCGCCGATGTCGGCGGCGTGAAGATCGCGGGCGTTCCCAACCTGCCCGGCCGGATCGCCGCCGACGCCTCCAACCTCTACGCCCGCAACCTGACCGCCTTCGTCGGCCTGCTGGTCGACAAGGAAGGCGTCCTGGCCCCCGACTTCGAGGACGAGATCCTCAAGGCGGCCCTGGTGGTCCAGGGCGGCCAGATCGTCCACCCCGCTCTCAAGACCGCCTGAGGAGTCCGCGCCGATGGAAGCCGTCGACCCGACCGTCTTTCGCCTCGCCATCTTCGTGCTGGCGATCTTCGTGGGCTACTACGTGGTGTGGAGCGTCACGCCGGCCCTGCACACGCCGCTGATGGCGGTGACCAACGCCATCTCCTCGGTGATCATCGTCGGCGCCCTGCTGGCCGCCGCCGCCCATGGCGGCGGAGCCGAAGGCTCGGGCGCCTCGGTGTGGATCTCCAAGGCCGCCGGCGCCGTGGCCGCCGGCCTGGTGGCCGTCAACATCTTCGGCGGCTTCCTGGTCACCCAGCGGATGCTGGCCATGTACAAGAAGAAGCAGAAGTAAGCGGGGCCGGGGGAAACCATGAACGCCAACATCGCCGCCCTGGCCTATCTGGTCTCGGGCGTCCTCTTCATCCTGGCCCTGCGGGGGCTGTCCAGCCCCGAGACCAGCCGCACCGGCAACCGCAACGGCATGATCGGCATGGCCATCGCCGTCGGCGTCACCCTGTGGACCCTGTGGGGCCAGGGAACGCTGGACGCCGTGACCCTGGGCCTGATCGTCGCCGGCGTCGCCGTCGGCGGGGGGATCGGCGCGGTGATCGCCCGCCGCGTGCCGATGACCGCCATGCCGCAGCTGGTCGCCGCCTTCCACAGCCTGGTCGGCCTGGCCGCCTGCCTGGTGGCCGTGGCCGCCATCTACACCCCGGCCGCCTACGGCATCGCCACGGCCGACGGGGTCAAGCTGGAGAGCCTGATCGAGCTGTCCCTGGGCGTGGCCATCGGCGCCGTCACCTTCACCGGCTCGCTGATCGCCTTCGCCAAGCTGAACGGCAACATGAGCGGCGCGCCGATCCTGCTGCCGACCCGCCACCTGATCAACATCGCCATCGGCCTGGCCCTGGTCGGCCTCATCGTCGTGCTGGTGGTCAGCGGCGGCCAGGCCAAGTGGGCGTTCTGGGCCATCTTCGCCCTGGCCCTGCTGGCCGGGATCACCTTGATCATCCCCATCGGCGGCGCCGACATGCCGGTGGTGGTGTCGATGCTGAACTCCTATTCCGGCTGGGCGGCGGCGGCTCTGGGCTTCACCCTGGAGAACACCACCCTGATCATCACCGGGGCCCTGGTCGGCTCGTCGGGGGCGATCCTGTCCTACATCATGTGCAAGGGCATGAACCGCAGCTTCGTCTCGGTGATCCTCGGCGGCTTCGGGGCCGACGCGGCGGCGAGCGGCGGCGGCAAGGTCGAGACCCGGCCGGTCAAGCAGGGCAGCGCCGACGACGCCGCCTTCATCATGAAGAACGCCTCCAAGGTGATCATCGTCCCCGGCTACGGCATGGCCGTGGCCCAGGCCCAGCACGCCCTGCGCGAGATGGCCGACAAGCTCAAGGCCGAGGGCGTCGAGGTGAAGTACGCCATCCACCCCGTCGCCGGCCGCATGCCGGGACACATGAACGTGCTGCTGGCCGAGGCCAACGTGCCCTATGACGAGGTGTTCGAGCTCGAGGACATCAATTCCGAGTTCTCGACCGCCGACGTCGCCTTCGTCATCGGCGCCAACGACGTCACCAACCCGGCCGCCAAGACCGACCCGCAGAGCCCGATCTTCGGCATGCCGATCCTCGACGTCGAGAAGGCCCGCACCGTGCTGTTCGTCAAGCGCGGCATGGGCTCGGGCTACGCCGGGGTGGAGAACGAGCTGTTCTTCAAGGACAACACCATGATGCTGTTCGCCGACGCCAAGAAGATGGTCGAGGGCATCGTCAAGGGGCTGTAGACCGCCCCTCGCCGCCGCCCGGACTTACTTTCCGCGTCCATCCGGGACGCGGAAAGCGGCGAACCGGCAGTTTCCCGCCTTTTGTCGCGACGGCGACATATGGAACGCCTAGACAGGCCCCTATGTTCAGGCTCCTGACGAAGATCGTCGCCGGGTTGGCGCTTGTCCTCCTGGCCTATGTCGCGGTTGGAGGCCTGATGAGCGCGTTGGCGGGCGCGCCCCCGATGCGGGGGCGCATGATCGATATCGGCGACGGCCGTCGCATGCGCATCGTCTGCGAAGGCCCCCCGGCGGGCGGGCGTCCGACCGTGCTGTTCGAGGCCGGCGCCTTCGGCTTCGCCGCCGACTGGGGCGCGGTGCAGCAGCGGCTGGCCGAGCGCGGCGAGCGGTCCTGCGCCTATGACCGGGCCGGCCTCGGCTATTCCGACCCTGGCCCGGAGCCGCGCGACGCCCTGCACGCCGCCGGCGACCTGGAGAAGCTGCTGGCCGCCGCGCACGAGCCCGGCCCGTTCATCCTGGTCGGCCATTCCATGGCCGGGCTGCACGCCCGCGTGTTCGCCGGCCGCAATCCCGACCGGATCGCCGGGATCGTCTTGCTCGACGCCACCACCCCCGAGGCCATGGACGTCAAGCGGGTGCGCGATTTCGTCGGCCACTTCGAGACGCTGTCGCGCCTGGCCGCCTGGGGCGCCCAGGCCGGGCTCTACAAGCCGCTGGTGGCCACCTGGTTCGGCGACAAGATCGGCCTGCCGCCGGCGATCAAGCCCGAGAAGCGCTGGGCCTTCGCCTCGGCCCGGCACAACCGCTGGGCCGCCGACGAGGTCGGCCAGTGGCCGGCCTCGGCCGAGCAGGCCCGCGCCGCCGGGCCGTTCCGTCCCGAATGGCCGGTGGCGGTGATCACCGCCGGAACCGGCGCCGGCCGCCGCGGCTGGAAGGACCTCCAGGCCGCGCCCGCCCGCGCGTCGGCGCACGGCTCCTACGCCAACATCCCCGACGCCAGCCACGCCAGCCTGCTGGGTCTCGATCACGCCGACGCGATTGTGAAGGCCATCGATCATGTGCGGGACGCGCTGACGCCCGTCGCCTGATAGGACTGTCGTTTCGGTATGATTCGGGAGCCGACGATGGCGGCTGCGCTGCGCCTGGAAGGCGTTTCCAAGCGATACGGCGACTTCGAGGCCGTGCGCGACCTCAGCTTCGAGGCCTCTCCCGGCCGCATCCTCGGCTTCCTCGGCCCCAACGGCGCGGGCAAGACCTCGACCGTGCGGATGATCCTGGGCCTGTCGCGCCCCACCGACGGGGCCATCACCGTGCTCGGCGTCGGCGACGCCCGCAAGGTTCGCGACCGCATCGGCTTCCTGCCCGAGGAGCGCGGCCTCTACCGACGCATGACGCCGGTCGACGCCATCGCCTTCTTCAGCCAGCTCAAGGGCATGCCCCGCGCCAAGGCCCGCCGCCGCGCCGAGGCGATGCTGGAGGCGCAAGGGCTGGGCGAGGCCATGCGCCGGCCGATCAAGGCCCTGTCCAAGGGCATGGCCCAGAAGGTCCAGTTGCTGGCGGCCCTGGCGCACGAGCCCGAGCTGGTCATCCTCGACGAGCCGTTCGCCGGCCTCGACCCGGTCAACCAGATGTCGCTGGAGGCCATCCTCAAGAGCCTGGCCGCCCACGGCGCCACCGTAGTGTTCTCCACCCACGTCATGGAGCAGGCCGAGCGGCTGTGCGACCAGGTCGTGCTGATCGCCCGCGGCCGCAAGGTGTTCGACGGCGGCCTGTTCGAGGCGCGGTCGGCCGCGCCGCGCACCCTGCTGCTCGAAGGCGCGGTCACCGCCGCCGACGCCCTGGCCCTGCCCGGCGTCGCCGCGGTCGAGGCCCAGGCCCCGGGCGAGGACGGCGGCCTGCGCCTCACCGCCGTGCTGGCCCCCGGGGCCTCGGGCCAGGAGGCCCTGCGCGCCGCCTTCGCCCGCGACCTCGACCTCACCCGCTTCGAGCTGAGGGAGCCGTCGCTGTACGACGCCTTCATCGTGCTGACCGGCGGCGCCCGCCCGGAGGCCGCCCGATGAGCCGCCTGCTGACCATCGCCGTCCGCGAATACCTGGCCTATGTGCGCACCGTCGGCTTCTGGCTGTCGCTGTGCCTGATGCCCCTGGTGCTGGCGCTCAGCAGCCAGGCCCCCGCCCTGCTGGAGAAATCCTCGCCCAAGCCGGTGCTGACCATCGTCGACCTCGCCACCCCGGACGACTGTCCGGCCGAGGTGCAGACCTGCCTCTACGATCCGGTGCTGTCCCTGCGGCGCACCGTCGAAGACCGGCTGAAGGCCTCGACCGCCTATGTGGTGGTCGCGCCGCCGGCGCCGCTGCGCGCGGCGCGCACGCCCGAGGCCGTCGGCGCCGAGGCCAAGCGCCTGCTCGGCGGCGCGCGCCCGCCCGGCGACGGCCGCATCGACGCGGCGGGCGTGGTCTATCGCAACAACGGCCGCATCGCCGTCGACGTCTGGAGCCGCGACGTCGCCGACCGCGACCTGACGCGCGACGTTCAGGACGCGGTGTCCGAATGGATGCGGCGGGTCAACCTCCAGGCCCAGGGCCTGGACCCGATGCTGGCCACCAAGGTGATGGCCGAGCGGCCCGAGATGCACGCCTTCTCGCCCAAGGCCGCCGGCGGCGGGGCCGTGACCGACCGCGACCGCCTGCCCGGCCTGATCGGCTTCGGACTGGGGCTGCTGCTGTGGTCGGCGGTGATGACCGGGGCCGGCATCCTGCTCAACAGCGTCATCGAGGAGAAATCCAGCCGCATCCTTGAGATCCTGCTGGCCTCGGCCTCGACCACCGAGATCATGGGCGGCAAGATCCTGGGCGTGGCCGGCGTCACCTTCACGGTGCTGGCGGCCTGGGCGGCGATGGGGACGGCGGTGCTCGGCCATTTCGCCCCCGCCCTGCTGGGCGACGTCGCCGCCGTGCTGCTGAGCCACGGGCTGCTGGCCTATTTCGCCGCCTACCTTGTGGCCGGCTACCTGATGTACGCGGCGCTGTTCGCCGCCGTCGGCGCCTATTGCGAGACCACCCGCGACGCCCAGACCCTGCTTGGCCCGGTGATGCTGATCCTGGCCGTCCCGATCATCTTCATGGGCCAGGCGATCAGCCGGCCCGACGCCCCGCTGCTGCAGGCGCTGTCCTGGGTCCCGCCGTTCACGCCGTTCCTGATGGCGGCGCGGGCGGCCAGCCATCCGCCGGCCTGGCAGATCGCCCTGACGCTGATCGAGATGGTCGCCGCCACGGCGCTGGTGCTGTGGATCGCCGGACGCGCCTTCCGGGCCGGGGCCCTGTCCAGCGGCCGGCCCAGCCTGCGCGCCCTGATCGGATCGGTCGGGCGCGGCGACGAGACCCGCGCCCCGGACTGAGCCCGCCGCCGGGCGGCGACCGCGCACGACAAAGGCCGCGCAGACTCTCTCTGCGCGGCCTTTGCTTTAGTTCCGTCCCGGGCAGACAGGGCGCAGGGCGGGCTCGCCCGCGCCGCACGGTTCTGCTTAACGAGCGGGCTTCTTCGGCGCGGCGATCAGGCCTTCGCGCTGGGCGCGCTTGCGGGCCAGCTTGCGGGCGCGGCGCACGGCCTCCGCCTTTTGGCGGGCGCGCTTTTCCGAGGGCTTCTCGTAATGGACGTGCCGCTTCATTTCGCGGAACGAGCCTTCACGCTGCATCTTCTTCTTCAGGGCCTTGAGCGCCTGGTCGACATTGTTGTCGCGCACGAAAATCTGAACGATGACTAGGTCCTCCTCTGTGCGTTCCGCTTCGTGTGCGATGGGCGGAACGAACAAGAACTTCGGACCCGAAGGGGCGTCCTTCGGGCTAGAGGGCGCGCTGATACCAGAGGCCGGGCTTGATGTCTATGGCGAGACGGCCGCTCGAGGCCGGTGTAGACTGACCAAATGGCCGACCGTGACAGCGAACCCGCCGCCGACTGGGCGACGCAGACCGAACAACGTCTCCTCGACGCCGCCGTGGCCGCAGCGCCGGCCACGGGCTGGAGCGCCGCCCTGGTCGCCCGCGCCGCGCGCGATTGCGGCCTGACCGCCGCCGAGGCCGAGCTGCTGCTGCCGGGAGGCCCTCGCGACCTCGCCGCCCTGCTGTCGCGGCGGCACGATGCGGCGACGGCGACGGCCATGGCCGGGATCGACCCGCAGGGCCTCAAGATCCGCGAGCGCATCCGCGTCGGCGTCGAGACCCGGCTGGAGACGGCCGCCGCCGACGAGGCCGCCCTGCGCCGCTGCGCCGGCTTCCTGGCCCTGCCGTTCAACCTGCCGCTGGCCCTGCGCCTGGCCTGGGAGAGCGCCGACCACCTGTGGCGCTGGGCCGGCGACGTCGCCACCGACGAAAACCACTATTCCAAGCGGGCGATCCTGGCCGGCATCCTGGTCTCGGCCACCGCGGTGCGGCTGACCAACGGCCGCGAGGCGGCCAAGGCCTATGTCGGCGCCCGCATCGACAACGTCATGGCCTTCGAGAAATGGAAGGCGACGCGCAAGCGGACCGACCACCTGAAGGAGATGGCCGAGGCCCTCAGCCGGATGCGCTACGGCCGGGCCTGATTCGCCGCCGACTATCTGGCCTGCCCCGGCGACCGCTGACGCCGAGGCTCAGCCCTTCAGCGGCCGCAGGCGGTTGACGTGGCCCATCTTGCGGCCGGCCCGCGCCTCGCCCTTGCCGTACAGCCACAGGCGGGCCTCGGGCTCGGCCGCCAGCCGGGCCCAGGCGTCGGCCTCCTCGCCCAGCAGGTTCTCCATCTCGACATGGGCGAGCGGGGTGGTGGGGCCCAGCGGCCAGCCGGCGACGGCGCGCACATGCTGCTCGAACTGGTCGACCTCGCAGCCGTCCAGGGTCCAGTGGCCAGTGTTGTGGACGCGGGGCGCGAACTCGTTGACCAGCAGGCGGCCGCTCTTCAGCTCGAACATCTCGACCCCCATCACCCCGACATAGTCGAGGCGGGTCAGGATGCGGGCGGCGATGGTCTCGGCCTGCTCGACCGTGGCGGCCGAGGCCTTGGTCGGCGCGCTGGAGCGGCGCAGCACGCCGCCCTCGTGGTGGTTCTCGGCCAGGGGATAGCAGGCCACCTCGCCGTCGCGCCCCCGGGCGGCGATCACCGACACCTCGCGCACGAAATCGGCCCGCGCCTCCAGGATGGCCGGGCGGCGGCCGATGCGGTCGAAGGCGGCGTGGGCGTCGGCGTGGCTCTCGATCCAGGTCTGGCCCTTGCCGTCATAGCCCTCGCGCCGGGTCTTGAGCAGGGCCGGCGCGCCCAGCTTGTCGAGCGCGGGCAGGATGTCGGCCGGGCCGTCGATCACGGCGAAGCCCACGGTGGGAGCCCCGACCGCGTTGAGGAAGGTCTTCTCCTCGACCCGGTCCTGGGCCACGGCCAGGGCGCGCGGCCCCGGCGCGGTCTCGACCCCGAGGGCCTGGAGCTTGCCGACCACCTCGGCCGGGACGTTCTCGAACTCGAAGGTGACGACGTCGGCGACCTCGGCCAGGGCCGCCAGGGCCGCGTCGTCGTCATAGGGCGCGACGATGGTGCGCGCGGCCACGCGCCCGGCGCTGTCGTCGGCCCTGGGCGTCATGACGACGACGTCGAATCCCAGTCGCGCCGCCGCCAGGGCCAGCATCCGGCCGAGCTGGCCGCCGCCGAGGACGCCGATGGTCGAGCCAGGGGAAAGCGGTTTCATGGAACGCTCAATCGTCTTCGACGGCTTCGGACACCGAGGCGGTCTGGGCGGCGCGATGGTCGGCCAGGCGCCGGGCGAGGTCTGGGTCCGACAGGGCGAGAATCTGCGCGGCCAGCAGGCCGGCGTTCTTGGCCCCCGCCTCGCCGATGGCCAGGGTGGCGACGGGCACGCCCGCCGGCATCTGCACGATGGACAGCAGGGAATCGAGGCCCTTCAGCGCCTTGGACTGCACCGGCACCCCCAGCACCGGCAGCTCGGTCATCGAGGCGCACATGCCCGGCAGGTGCGCCGCGCCGCCGGCCCCGGCGATGACCACCTTGAAGCCGGCCGCCGCCGCGCCCTTGGCGAAGGCGTAGAGCCGGTCGGGCGTGCGGTGGGCCGAGACCACCTTGGCCTCGTAGGCCACGCCGAGGGCGTCGAGGCTGTCGGCGGCGCCCTTCAAGGTCGGCCAGTCCGAACGGCTGCCCATGATGATGGCGACGGGCGCCTGGCGCTCGGTCATGCTGCATCCCCTGGTCCCGGCGCGCGCGGGAAAGCCCGCCTGGAAAGGCGGCGGAGTATAGGCGCCGCCATTGCGCCCGCAACCGATCCCGTTAAGATTCGCCACGACGCATGGCGTGCGGGTCGATTCTGGGGGGACGGCTCATGAAATTGCTCGGGGTTCGGGCCGATCCGCTGGCGGCGGTCCGCCGTCGCGTCGCGCTCAAGGCCGAGGCGGCGGCCCACGCCGGCGGCGGCGCGAGCGCGGCTTCGGCCGACAGCGCCTCGTTCCTCGGCCTGTCCGAGGCCGACCTGACGCCGCCGGTGCAAGCGGCGCTGACCACCTTGCTGGCCGAGATCGACGAGCTGCGCCAGGAGGTCGGCCGGCTGAAGGGACGGCTGTCCGAGATGGAAGGCCTGGCCGACCGCGACGCCCTGACGCCCCTGCTCAACCGCCGCGCCTTCATGCGCGAGCTGAACCGCGCGGCGGTGTTCGCCCAGCGTTACGGCGGCCCGGCCAGCGTGGTGTTCTTCGACCTCGACGGCTTCAAGGCGGTCAACGACCGTTTCGGCCACGCGGCGGGCGACGCGGCCCTGAAGGCGGTGGCCGAGCGGCTGGCCGCCAACGTGCGCGGGTCCGACGTGGTCGGACGGCTGGGCGGCGACGAGTTCGGGGTGATCCTGGTGCAGGCCGACGCGGCCGCCGCCAAGGCCAAGGCCGCCGCCCTGGCCGCCGCCGTCGAGGCCGTTCCGGCCCAGTGCGGCGAGTGGTCGGTGCCGCTGCACGTCAGCTGGGGGGTGCGGCAGGTCGATCCGGACATGTCGCCCGAACAGGCCGTCGCCGACGCCGACGCGGCCATGTACGCGCGCAAGCGCGGCGCCCGCCGCGTGGCGGGATAGGCGCCATGCATGTGAAGCGATTGACGGCGGCGGCCATCGGGCTCTGGCTGGCGGCCGCGGGCCTGGCCACGGCCGCCCCGATCCGCGCGCTGGACGGCCGCGCCCTCGCCCCGGCGGCCATCGACGGACGGGTGCGAGGCCTGATGCGGGCCAACGACGTCAAGGGTCTGGCCCTGGCCCTGATCCGCGACGGCCGGGTCGTCTATGTGCGGACCTACGGCCTGCGCGACGTCGAGCGCGATCTGCCGCTGGAGCCGGACACGGTGATGTACGCCGCCTCCCTGACCAAGGCGACGTTCGCCTACATGGTCATGCAGCTGGTCGACGAGGGAAAGGTCGACCTCGACCGGTCGATCGCCGACTACCTGCCCAAGCCCCTGCCCGCCTATCCGAAATACGCCGACCTCGCCGGCGACGAACGCTGGCGCCGGCTGACCCCGCGCATCCTGCTGGACCACACCACCGGCTTCCAGAACTTCCGCTGGCTCGATCCCGACGGGAAGCTGCGGTTCCACCGCGATCCGGGGACGCGCTACGGCTATTCCGGCGAAGGCGTAAACCTGATGCAGTTCGTCCTGGAGCAGGGCCTCGGCCTCGACGTGGGCCAGGAGATGCAGCGCCGCGTGTTCGACCGCTTCGGCATGACCCGCACCAGCATGCTGTGGCGGGCCGACTTCGCGGCCAATGTCGCGAACGGCTACACGGCCGACGGCAAGCTTCAGCCGCACGACCGGCGCGAGAACGTCCGCGCCGCCGGCTCGATGGACACCACCATCGCCGACTGGTCGCGTTTCCTGGCCGGCGTCGCCCGCGGCGAGGGCCTGAGCGCCAAGGCCAAGGCCGAGATGATCCGCCTGCAGGTTCCGATCGACAGCGTGCGGCAGTTCCCCACCCTGACGCCCGAGACCACCGACGAGAACAAGGCCGTCCGGCTGGGCTACGGCGTCGGCTGGGGGGTGTTCGAGACCCCGTTCGGCCACGCCTACTTCAAGGAAGGCCACGACGACGGCACGAGGAACTACGGCCTATGCGTCGAACCGCGCCGGGCCTGCATCGTGCTGATGTCGAACAGCGACCGGACCGAGGGGATCTACAAGGCCCTGGTCGACGAGCTGATGGGCGATGTCGGCATGCCCTGGCGGTGGGAGAACTACATCCCCTACGACCTGGCGGCCAAGACCGGCCGATAGGCGGATCAGGCGATGATGTCGGGGGTCAGCTGGTCTTCCAGCCGCTGGATCTCGTCGCGCAGGCCGAGCTTCTTCTTCTTCAGCCGGGCGATCTGCAGCTGGTCGGGCATGGGCAGGCTCTCCAGCGCCTCGACGGCGGCGTCGAGGTCCTGATGCTCCTGGCGCATTTCGGCGATGCGGGCCCGGAGCCCCTCGTCGTTGGCGGGCGGCGTATCGTCGTGCATGCCGAACTTCCCCTGCCGGCGCGAACGGCGCCGGCGCGGATAAATATCGGGAGCCTCAGGCGGGGTAAAGCCGTCGCGCGAGTTCGGCGCACGCCGCGTGGGGAGCCGCGCCGCTCCAGACCGCGCAGGCCGCCTCCAGCGCCTCGGCCGGCGAAGGCCGCGCCCCGGCCGGCGGCGTCAGGGCCTCCAGCGTTTCGAGCAGCAGCCGCTCGGCCGCCAGTTCGACGGTCTTGACCTGCTCGCGCAGGGCCTCGCGCGCGGCGTCCGCCACCGGCGGAACCGGGGCCTTGATCCGCCGGCGCACGCCGCGCAGGGGCTCCACCGCCGCCGCGTTCCAGGATCGCGCCGCCGCGACCGCCGCCGAAAGGCCGGCCGCGTCGGGCCAGCGCCCGGCCCCCGCCGCCCAGGCCGCCCAGATCGCCAGCGGCGCGCACTGGCCATGCCGGTCCTGGAGGTCGAGGCAGGCCTCGGCCACGCCCGGCCGGGCGTAGGCCTCCAGGGCCCAGGCCCACAGGCTCAAGCAGCGTCCTCCGGACCGCCGGCGACGGGGCCGACGTCGCGGCCCCAGCGCCGCACCGGGCTCCAGCTCAGGCCGAACAGGTCGAGCGAACGGCCGACCGACTGGTCGACCATGTCCTCCAGGCTGGTCGGACGGGCGTAGAAGGCCGGCAGGGGCGGCGCGATCACCGCGCCCATCTCGGCCAGCCGCACCATGGTGCGCAGGTGGCCCAGGTGCAGCGGCGTCTCGCGCACCATCAGCACCAGCGGCCGCCGCTCCTTCAGCGTCACGTCGGCGGCGCGGGTCAGCAGGCTGGAGGTCACGCCGGTGGCGATCTCGCTCATGGTGCGCACCGAACAGGGCGCGACGATCATGCCCAGAGTCGGGAACGAGCCGGAGGCGACGGCCGCGCCGACGTCGGCGGCGCGATGGACCACCGAGGCCTTGGCGTTGAGGTCGGCCGGCGACAGCCCGGTCTCCTGGGCCAGGGTCAGGACGGCGGCCTTGGACAGCACCAGGTGGCTCTCGACCCCCAGCTCGGCGCAGGCCTCCAGCACGCGCACGCCGTAGACGATCCCCGACGCCCCCGAGACGCCGACGACCAGCCGTGGTGGTTCCTTGCCCGGCATCGACGCCTCTCTCCTGCCTAAAGCCTATGCGGCGGAAACAGGGCGGACCCTGCAACCGAATGTGATCTGACTCCGCCGCGACAGCGGGTGTTTACTTCAAGCGCCAACAGCATGGAGGCGCAACCCATGGCCATCGAAGCTCGAATTCGCGAACTCGGTTCCCGGCACAAGACCCTCGAACGCGCCATCGAAGAAGAGATGCGTCGGCCGGTCTACGACGAGTTGCGACTTGGTGAGCTCAAGCGGCAAAAGCTGAGGTTGAAGGAAGAGATGGAGAATCTGAGGTCGCGGGTCCACTGACGACGAGGCGCCGGCCGAAGCGCGGCGCGCCGCCGCTTCGGCCCGGAGCGATCCTGTCCTGACATCCCGACCCGCCGACAGGGATGCGGCGGGCGTCCTCGCGATCGCAGACCGGCGGCCTCTTTGACGCCGCGCCTGCATCCCGTTGTTTCTTTGTCAGTCCGTGCGACGACGCGCGGGCGAGGCGGCGCTCTCCGCCCCGATCATGGCCAGCAGGGTCGCGCCGTCCAGCCATTCGACATTGTTGTCGCTGGAATAGACGAACCCTTCCGCCGCCGGCCGCGAGGCGACGCCGAGGCGCGGGCGCGGATATTCGGCGAAGTCCGGCTCGATGATGTAGCGGTCGTCCAGCTCCAGGGTGGCGCGGGCGTCATCGCCCGAGATCATCACCTCGTGCAGCTTCTCGCCCGGCCGGATGCCGACCGTCCGCAGCGCGGCCCCGGGGGCCATGGCGCGGGCCACCTCGGTGACCTTCATGCTGGGGATCTTTGGCACGAACAGCTCGCCGCCCCGCATCATCTCCAGCGACGACAGCACGAAGTTCACGCCCTGATCCAGGGTGATCCAGAAGCGGGTCATGCGCTCGTCGGTGATCGGCAGCTCCGAGGCGCCCCCGGCCAGCAGCCGCCGGAACAGCGGCACCACGCTGCCGCGCGAGCCGGCGACGTTGCCGTAGCGCACCACGCTGAACCGGCTGCCGATGTCGCCGGACAGGTTGTTGGCGGCCACGAAGGTCTTGTCCGAGGCCAGCTTGGTGGCCCCATAGAGGTTGATCGGGTTGCAGGCCTTGTCGGTGGACAGCGCCACCACCCGGGCCACGCCGTTGTTCAGGCTGGCCCACACCACGTTCTCGGCGCCGATGACGTTGGTGTGGATGCATTCCGAGGGATTGTACTCGGCGGCCGGCACCTGTTTCAGGGCGGCGGCGTGGATCACCACGTCGACCCCGCGCAGCGCCAGGGTCAGCCGCGCCCGGTCGCGCACGTCGCCCAGGAAGAACCGCAGCTTGGCGAAGACCTCGGCGGGCAGGCGCGCGCGCAGGTCCTCGGCCATCTCGTACTGTTTCAGTTCGTCGCGCGAGAAGATGATCACCTTCCTCGGCGCGTGGTCGCGCAGGGCGACGTCGACGAAGCGGCGGCCGAACGAGCCGGTGCCGCCGGTGATCAGGATCACCTTGCCGTCCAGCACCCGTCCGCTCGGCGCGAAGGCGCGCAGGGCCGCCGTCGCGTCCTTTGATTTCGCCTCGCCCACGTCCACGCCCCTCGACAGCGAATCACCGGGGCTCATCCTCGCCCAAGCCGGGCGCGGCTCCTAGCGGCCCAGCTCGTAGGGCCCGCCGCGCTCCAGGGCCCGGCGGTAGGCCGGCCGCGCGTGCAGCCGCTCCAGATAGGCCGCCGCCGCCGGTCGCCCTGCCAGCCTTCCGGTCGCCGCCGCGGCCTCCAGCACGAAGCTCATCTGGATGTCCGCCCCGGTCAGGGCCTCGCCGACCAGATAGTCGCGACCGGCCAGGGCGGCGTCGACATAGGCCAGGTGGTTGTCGATCTCGCCGAAGATGCGCGGGTGCAGCGGCGCGCCGGCCTCGCCCAGGCGGCCGACATAGAGCAGCAGCAGCAGGGGCAGCATGGCCGAGCCCTCGGCGAAGTGCAGCCAGTGCAGATAGTCGGCGCGGCCCGGCGCGCCCGGCGGCGGGCCCAGCCGGCCCTGGCCGTGGCGCTCGATCAGATACTCGACGATCGCCCCGGATTCGGCCAGCCGCAGGCCCTCGGCCTCGACCACCGGCGACTTGCCGAGGGGATGGACGGCCTTCAGCTCGGGCGGAGCCAGCCGCGTGACGGCGTCGCGTTGATAGGGGGCGATCTCGTAGTCGAGCCCCAGCTCCTCCAGCAGCCAGAGGATGCGCTGCGAGCGCGAATTGTTGAGGTGATGGACGGTGATCATCGGCGTCTCCCTGCGGCTGGCGCATGGGATCACGGCCGCGCCGCCGACGGCAAGCGCCGCGCCGGGAGGCCGCCGGCGCCCGGCGACGATTTCCACCTCAGATGGGACTTTCAACCACGCCAAACCCATCGGGAGTTGTGCTAGCGTGGCCGCCGACCAAACTGGACGGGGTGCGCCATGATTTTCTTCAGACTGCTGGCCGGGATCATCGTCTTCGCCGGTTACGCCCTCTACGGCGATCAGAAGATCCGCGACGAACACTACACCAAGCCCCTGGCCAAGATGCCTGTGTACGCCTTCGCCCTGTACCAGCAGATGCTGTCGGCCGCCCTGACCGGCGCTTCGCTGTCCATCTCCGAGATCAAGCAAGTCCGGCTTGAGATCCTCTCGATGCTTTCGCAAGGCGCGGTGGAGCAGCGGAACCACGAGATGCGGAAGGTCCGGGAACAGATATCGCCCCTGGGCCGGCTGCTGTCGTGGTTCCTCAAGCAGAAGGGCCTGAGCTACCAACAGATCGAGGAGAAGTACGCCAAGGCCTTCAGCAAGGACGAGCAGGAACTGCACTTCAAGATCATCGAGTCGGCTTCGCGGTCCAACCCCAGCGTCTTCGGCAAGCTGGTGTCCAAGCTGACCGGCTGGTTCGGCGGCGGCTCGTCCTCCTCGGCCGCCTCAAGTTCTTCGAGTTCGTCGTCGACGCCGACGCCGACGCAGCCGATCCGCGCCAACCTCTAACCCGGCGAGATCAATCGCCGGCGGGCGACAACCCGCGCGGCAAGGGCGAGGGCGCGCCGAGCGCCAGGGCGGCGACGTGCTCGGCCAGCAGCGGCGCGGTGGAAAAGCCGCGCCCGCCCAGGCCGGCCAGCACGAACAGGCCGGGCTCGCCCGCCGTCCCGGCGAGGGGAACATGGCCCGGCGTCGCGGCGCGGACGCCGACGCGCGCCTCCAGGAAAGCTTCGTCCAGGGTCCGGGCCAGGGCCGGCCGGGCCTTGGCCAGGAGCGCCAGGTTGCGGCGGTCGTCGGCCGGCCGCCGGTCTAGCCCGAGATCGCCGCGGTCGTGCGTCGCCCCGAACAGCACGCCGCCGTCCCGGGTCGGCGCGGCGTAGCCGCCCCAGGCGGCGGGGACGCCGTCGAACGCCGCCGTCGGCGGCGCGGTCCAGGCCACCTGCCCCCGCACCGGCGACAGCGGCAGGTCCGGGACGAGGTCGCGCGTCGCCAGCCCCCCGGCCAGGCAGACGATCTCGGCCTCGGCGACAAGGGCGCCGGCCGCGTCGAACAGGCGCCAGACCCCGCCGTCGCGCTCTAGGCGCGCGACCCGGGCGCGGACCGGGGCGATCCCGTCCAGCCACGCCGCGATCAGGCGGGCCGGTTCGACGACGAGGGCGTCCGCGAACCACAGGCCGCCGCGCCCGCCCTCGACCTCGCCCAGGGCGGCGGCGACCTCGGCCGGCGAGCGGCGGGCCAGCGCCCCCGGCTCGAACAGGTCCGAGGCGGCGACGCGGTCGAAACGGGAGGCGTCGCGATCCGCCGCCTCGACCTGCAGCACGCCCCGGGCGATGACGGCCTGCGGCGCCGTGCGCGAGATCAGGTCGACGGCGCGGCGGAAGGCGTGGGCGAACAGGGCGGCGACCCGGCCGCCGCCGGCGTCGAGGCGGGGCGTGACCAGGGCGGCGGGATTGCCCGAGGCCCCGGCGCCGGGATGCTCGGCCTCGATCGCCAGGGGCGCGGCGCCCAGGGCGCGGAAGGCGCGGACCAGACTGGCGCCGGCGATCCCCGCGCCGACCACCGCCACCCGCGCGGGGGCGGCGGGCGCGGCGGCCTCGCCCGGCCAGACAGCCTCCAGCCGCTC
>Ga0209243_100081_pt1 | contig 63112 bp, 62 predicted proteins | sample UppTromiDAQMD024_FD_185836 | JGI IMG/M metagenome (GOLD analysis project Ga0209243, IMG submission 185836) | Upper troposphere microbial communities from Maryland, USA - DAQMD-024 (SPAdes) (version 2) | ecosystem: Environmental > Air > Outdoor Air > Unclassified | place: USA: Maryland, Virginia...
GGCCGCCGCCGCCGCGTTCGACCTGGCCCCCGCTGACGCCAAGGCGGCCGCCGCCGTCCCCGGGGCCGAGGCCGCCCTGCGCTTGGCGCCGCGCCTGACCGGCGCGCGCGCCGTCGCCATCGCCTCGCCGACCTATGGCGGCCACGCCGAGGCCTGGACCGCCGCCGGCGCCGAGGTCCGCGCCGTCCATCCCGACGAACTGGACCGCGTCGAAGCCGAGGCCGTCGTCGTCGTCAATCCGAACAATCCCGACGGCCGCCGGCTGCCTCCCGACCTGCTGCTCGGCCTCGCTCGGCGGCAGGCCGAGCGCGGGCGAAGCCTGATCGTCGACGAATCCTTCGTCGAGACCGCGCCGGAGCTCAGCGTCGCCGCCGCCGCCCCGCGCATTCCCGGCCTGATCGTGCTGCGCTCGTTCGGCAAGTTCTTCGGCCTGCCGGGCGCGCGCCTGGGCTTCGTGGTCGCCGCGCCCGAAACCATCGCCCGCGTGCGCGCCGCCTTCGGCGACTGGCCGGTCTGCGCCGACGCCATAGCCTTGGGGTCGCGCGCCTACGCCGACCTCGCCTGGGCCGAACGCGAGCGGAGCCGCCTGGCGGCCCAGGCCGAGCGGCTGGACCGGAGCCTGCGGCGGGCCGGCTTCGAGATCGTCGGCGGAACCTCGCTGTTCCGCCTGACCCGCAGCCGCGACGCCGCCCGGCGCTTCGCCGCCCTGGCCGGGGCCGGCGTGCTGGTCCGCCCGTTCGACGACCGGCCGGACTGGCTGCGCTTCGGCCCGCCCGGGCCCCCGGCCGCCTGGCGCAGGCTCGACGCCGCCCTGTCGGGGTTCTCGGCATGACCGCGCGCCCGACCCGCCGCGCCGCGACCGCCGGCGCCCTGGGCGCCCTGGTCGCCGGCCCCGCCGCAGCCGCCGCCCCGTCCGGCCGGGTGGTCTCGCTCAACCCCTGCCTCGATTCCCTTCTTGTCGCCCTGGCCGACCGCCGCCAGATCGCCGCGCTCAGCCACTACGCCCGCGACCCGACGGCCTCCAGCCTGCCCGACTGGGCCCGCGCGCTGCCCATCACCCACGAGACCGCCGAAGAGGTGGTCGCCCTGCGCCCGGACCTCGTGCTGACCAGCCGCCACAGCTCGCTGGCCACCCGCAACGCCCTGCGCCGGCTGGGCGTGCGCGCCGAACCTTTCTCCGTCCCCGACACCGTGGCCGACAGCATGGCCCAGGTGCGGCGCGTCGCCAGGCTGCTCGGCCGGCCGGAGCGGGGCGAGGCCCTGATCGCCCGCGTCGAGGCGGCCCTGGCCGCAGCCGCCCCGCCCCCCGGGGCCCGGCGGCTCAAGGTGCTGGTCTTCCAGCCCAACGGCTTCGCGGCCGGCCCCCGCACCCTGCTCGACGAGATGCTGACGCGGACGGGGTTCGACAACATGGCCGCGCGCTATGGCCTGCGCACCTGGGGCAACGTGCCGCTGGAGCGGCTGATCGCCGACCCGCCGCAGCTGCTGCTGGCCGGCGAGGCCGCGCCCGGCCCGCCCACCTGGGCCGAGCGGGTGGTCAGCCATCCGGCCCTGAAGGCCATCGGCCCGCGCATGCGCCGGGCGGTCTTCCCGCAGCGGCTGCTCTATTGCGGCGGCCCGGTGCTGCTGGAGACCGCCGCCGTGCTCGCCGACGCCCGCCGCAAGGCCCTGGAGGCTCACCCATGAAACGGCCCCCGCCGCCCCTGATCTGGGGTGCCCTGATCGCGGCCATAGGCCTGCTCGCCCTGGTCAGCCTGGCGGCCGGCAAGGTGTGGGTGCCGTTCAGCGCCTGGGCGGCGCCGGGAGCCGATCCCCGCTGGGCGATCATCTTCGAGCTGCGCCTGCCGCGCACCGTCCTGGCCGTCGTGGTCGGCGGCGCCCTCGGCCTCTGCGGCGCCGCCCTGCAGGGCTACACGCGCAATCCCCTGGCCGATCCCAGCGCCCTGGGCGTCTCGTCCATGGCCTCGCTGGGAGCGGTGCTGACGCTCTATTTCGGCCTGACCGCCAGCACGCCCTGGCTGCTGCCGGCCGGCGCGATGGTCGGGGCGGCGATCGGAGTGGCGGTGCTGCTCGCCCTGTCCAACACCGCCTCCAGCATCGCCACCTTCATCCTGGCCGGCATGGTGCTGAACACCATGGCCGGCGCGGGCGTCGCCCTGGCCCTCAGCCTCGCGCCCAACCCCTGGGCGGTGAACGAGATCGTCAACTGGCTGCTGGGCTCGCTGACCGACCGCAGCGTCGAGGAGGTGCGGCTGGCCCTGCCGTTCGTCGCCGTCGGCTGCGGGGTGCTGCTGACGCTCGGCCGCGATCTCGACGCCCTCACCCTGGGCGAGACCGGGGCCCGGTCGGTGGGGGTGAGGATGGACCGCGTCCGCCTGCTGCTCGGCCTTGGGGTCGGCCTGGCGGCCGGCACCTGCGTGGCGGTGACCGGCGTCATCGGCTTCGTCGGCCTGATCACCCCGCACCTGATGCGGCCCCTGGTCGGCGCGCGTCCCGGCGCCCTGCTGATCCCCAGCGCCCTGGCCGGGGCCGTGGTGGTGCTGGCCGGCGACGTGGCGGTGCGGCTGATCCCCTCGGCGGGCGAGGTCAAGCTCAGCGTGGCGATGGCCGCCATCGGCGGGCCGTTCTTCCTCGCCCTGCTGGTGTCGATGCGACGGAGGATGGCGTGAGCGGGCTGAAAGCGGCGGGGCTGCGCCTCGGCCTGAACGGGCGCGCCATCCTGGGCGGCGTCGACGTCTCGTTCGCCCGGGGCGAAGTGTCGGCGGTGATCGGCCCCAACGGCGCCGGCAAGTCGACCTTGCTGGCCTGTCTCGCCGGCCTGCGACGGCCCGACGACGGGACCGTCGACCTCGACGACGCCGACATCCGCCGCCTGTCGCCGCGCGCGCGCGCGCGGCGCATGGGCTTCCTGCCGCAGACGCCCGAGATCGCCTGGTCGGTCGACGTCGAGACACTGGTCGGCCTTGGCCGCACGCCCTTCGTCGGCGCCCTGGGCCTGGGCGCGGCCGACCGCGAGGCCGTCGCGCGCGCCCTGGCGGCGACCGACATGACGGGCATGTCCCAGCGCGTCGTCACCACCCTGTCCGGTGGCGAGCGGGCGCGGGCCCTGATCGCGCGCGCCCTGGCCGGCGAGCCCGACTGGCTGCTGGCCGACGAGCCGATGACCGGCCTCGACCCGGGCCACCAGCTCGACGCCGCCGACCTGTTCCGCAAGATGGCGGCGGACGGCCGCGGCGTGGTCGTCACCCTGCATGACCTGTCGCTGGCCGCCCGCGTGGCCGACAAGATCGTGGTCCTGGCCGGGGGCCGGGTCCTGGCCGACGGCCGGCCGGCCGAGGCGCTGACGCCGCAGGTGCTGGCCGAAGCCTACGGGATCGAGGCCCGCGTCGTCGCCGGCGCCGGCGGCCCGGTGGTCGAGATCGTCGGCCGGCGTGGCTGAGGCCTGGACCGCCATCGGGCCGACGGCCTGGCCCACGCCCTGGATCGTGCTGGCCGCCGCCGTCGCCGAGGCGGCGGTCGGCTATCCCGACGCCCTGCACCGGCGCCTGCCGCACCCCGTGGTCTGGCTGGGCGGAGCGATTTCGACGCTGGAGCGCTGGTGGAACCGCCCGGAGCGGCCGCCGCCCGCTCGCCGCCTGCTGGGGATCGCCACGGTGGTGCTGGTCGCCGGCGCGGCCTGGGTCGCCGGATTCACCCTTCAGAGCGCCTGCGCCCGCCTGCCGTTCGGCGTCGTCGCCGTCGTCGCGGCCGGCACGCTGGGGCTGGCTCAGCACAGCCTCTACGACCATGTCGCCGCCGTGTTGCGCCCGCTGGCGGCCGGCGACCTCGACCGGGCCAGGGCGGCGGTCGGCCGGATCGTCGGCCGCGACGTCGCGGCGCTGGACGAACGGGGCGTGGCGGCGGCGGCGCTGGAGAGCCTGGCCGAAAGCTTCAACGACGGCGTGATCGCGCCGATGTTCTGGTTCGCCCTGGGCGGCCTGGGCGGGCTGTTCGCCTACAAGGCGCTCAACACCGCCGACAGCCTGATCGGCCACAAGGAGCCGCGCTGGCGCGACTTCGGCTGGGCGGCGGCCAGGGCCGACGACGTGTTCAACCTGATCCCGGCCCGGCTGGCCGGAGCCCTGATCGCCGCCGCCTCGCCGGCGGCGTGGCGGACCATGCTGCGCGACGCCGGCAAGCACGCCTCGCCCAACGCCGGCTGGCCGGAGGCGGCGATGGCCGGCGCCCTTGGCGTGCGGCTGGGCGGCGCGGCGACCTATGACGGCGTCCGCCACGACCGGCCGGCGTTCGGCGACGGCGGCGAGCCGGCCGCCGAGGACCTGCGGGCCGGCCTGCGGCGTTACGCTTGGGCCTGCGCGGCGGCCTGGGCGATCCTGGCCGCGACGGGGGCGGCGATGAGCTTGGAGACGACATGGCCGCGTTGATGATCCAGGGCTGCGGCTCGGACGTGGGCAAGTCGGTGCTGGTCGCCGGCCTGTGCCGCGCCTTCGCCAACCGCGGCCTGACGGTGCGGCCGTTCAAGCCGCAGAACATGTCGAACAACGCCGCCGTCACCATCGACGGCGGCGAGATCGGCCGGGCCCAGGCGCTGCAGGCGATCGCCTGCCGCACGCCGGCCACGGTCGATATGAACCCCGTGCTGTTGAAGCCGCAGAGCGACGTGGGCGCCCAGCTGATCGTGCGCGGCCGGATGGAAGGCGCCTGGCGGGCCGGCCCCTTTCAGGCGCGCAAGGCCGAACTGCTCGGCGTGGTGGTCGATTCCTTCCAGCGCCTGAGGGCCGAGAGCGATCTCGTCCTGGTCGAGGGCGCCGGCAGCCCCGCCGAGATCAACCTGCGCCGGGGCGACATCGCCAATATGGGTTTCGCCCGCGCGGCCGGCGTGCCCGTGGTGCTGGTCGGCGACATCGACCGCGGCCATGTGATCGCCGCCCTGGTCGGGGCCCAGGCCGTGCTCGACCCCGAGGACGTGGCGATGATCCGCGGCTTCGTCATCAACAAGTTTCGCGGCGATCCGGCCCTGTTCGACGCCGGCCGCGCCGAAATCGTGCGGCGGACCGGCTGGCCGAACCTGGGCATGGCCCCGTGGATCGCCGCAGCCCGCCGCCTGCCGGCCGAGGACGCCGTGACGCTGGAGCGCGGCCGCGCGAACGCTGGCGGCCGGCGGCTGAAGATCGTCGCGCCGATGCTGTCGCGCATCGCCAATTTCGACGACTTCGACCCGCTGCGCGCCGAGCCCGACGTCGACTTCGCCTTCATCCCCCCCGGCGCGGCCCTGCCCGGCGACGCCGACGTGGCGATCCTGCCCGGCGCCAAGGCCACCCTGGCCGACCTGGCCTTCCTGCGGGCCCAGGGCTGGGACGTCGACCTGATCGCGCACGCCCGGCGCGGCGGCCGCATCCTGGGCGTCTGCGGCGGCTATCAGATGCTGGGCCGCCGGATCGCCGACCCTGACGGGATCGAGGGCCCCGCCGGCGCGGCCGACGGCCTGGGCCTGCTCGACGTCGAGACGGTGCTGGGCGGCGACAAGGTCCTGCGCCCCGTCGCCGGCGCCCTGGCCGACGGCGGCGCCCGCTTCGACGGCTACGAGATGCATGTCGGCCGCACCGAGGGGCCGGGCTTGGCGCGCCCGTTCCTGAGGTTCGACGGCGGCGGCGCGGACGGCGCGGTCGACGCCACGGGCCGTATCGCCGGCGCCTATGTCCACGGCCTGTTCGCCCGGGGCGAGGCGCGCTCGGCCCTGCTGGCCCGCTGGGGCGCGGCCTCCACGGGCCGCGACCACGCCGCCGAGGTCGACGCCGCGCTCGACGAGATCGCCGCCGTGCTGGAGGCCCATCTCGACGTCGAGGCGCTGCTGGCGATCGCGCGCGGGCGCTGACCGGAACGCGGCCCTCGGCGCTCCGGTCTCCTCTCGGCGGCGCAGCCGGACGCTAGGCCATGGGCTTGCGGCGTATGCGGGCCTTGCTCGGATGAAAATGTCGGGCGGCCGCCGGCCTGTTCGTCCAAAAGAGGCGGGCGCTTCGTCCCGTTGTCGCTCTGAGGGCTATTCAATGCGCTTCATGTTCCTGATCCACGCCTCCCCCGAATCCGCTCCGACGCCGGAGCTCATGGCCGCGATGCACGCGCTCGCCGCACAGGAGGTGACGGCCGGTCGGATGATCTATGACGGAGGGCTGGCGCCGGCCGCGTCCGCCAAGCAGTTGCGGCTCAAGTCGGGGAAGTTCCTCACCCTCGACGGGCCGTTCGCCGAGACCAAGGAAGTGATCGGCGGCTTCGCCATCTTCGAACTGCCGGACATGGCGGCGGCGGAAGAGAGCGCCCGCCGGTTCCTGGAGCTGCACCGCCAGCACGCGCCGGCATGGGAAGGCGTCTGCGAGATTCGCCAGGTGGCGGGCTCCCAGGTCGAGCTCATTCGCTCGGGCGGTTGAGCGCCCACAGGTCAAAGGGGCGTCTTTCAGGTCTTAGGGCCGAAAGGCGCCCGGACCGCGCGCGGGCGCTGACCGCAGCGCCCGGCGGCTACCAGACGATGGGGGCCAGCCGGTATCGCACGCGGGCCCGATAGTCGTGGTAGCCGGCGAGGTTGGCCGTCAGGAACGCTTCCTCGCGGGTCAGCCGCCACACCAGGACGGGAACGAGCAGGACGGCGGCGACCAGGCCCCACCACGAGCCCAGCGCCGGGGATATGCCGACGACCAAGATCAGCGCGCCGGAGTACATGGGATGGCGCACGACGGCGTAGGGGCCGCTGTCGATCACGCGCTGGCCCTCCTCGACCTCGATCGTGCCGGCCGTGAAGGTGTTCGCCCGGAAGGTGAGGAAGACGATCAGGAAGCCGACGGCGATCATCGCGTCCGCGATCAACGAAACGGCGGCGGGAACGTGCGACCACCCGAAGCGCCTGTCGAGGCCCGGCAAGACGAAAGCCGCCAGGAACACCAGCCCCGCCAGCGCCTGGACGAGGTTCTGCATCGGATCGGGCTCCGAACCCGGCCCCGCCTTCACGCGCCGCTCCAGCAGCGCCTTGTCGCGAAACCACAGCCAGACCGTGATGGCCCCGGCGCATCCGAAGAACACCGCCAGCATCGCCCATGCGCGCCCGTCACGGACGGAGCCGGCCGAGCCGAAGAACACGGCCGCGACGACCGCGAAAAGGAAGATCAGCCCCGTGACGGCGCGCACCAGCAGCATGCCTCATGATCGCACGTCGGGCCCTAGGTGGTCCAGCGGGAGGCCGAGGCTGCTCAGACGCTAGCCGGCCGCGGCGGCCAGTTCGCCGGCCGCCGCGGCGCGCACGGCCTGGGTCAGGCGGTCGAGCAGCCGGGCCGCCAGCCGGGTGCGCTGCCAATAGAGCGCCACCGCGATCCGGCGGTTCGGCGGAAGCTCGGTCAATCGGCCCGCGGCGAGGTGCGGCGCGGCCAGGGGAACCGGCGTCGTCGCCCAACCGAGGCCGGCGAGCGTCATGTCCAGCATGCCCTGGGTCGACGGCGTCCAGTGCACGGGCGGCGCGACGGCCGCGCCCCAGGCTTCCCTGACCCACCGGGCCTGCAGCTGGTCGCGGCGGTCGAAACGCAGGATCGGCGCGCGCGCAAGGCTCGCCGCATCGACGCCGTCCGGGAAGAACCGGGCCATGAAGTCGGGGCTGGCCACGGCGGCGTAGTCGATGGCGCCGAGCGGGTAGGTCTTGCAGCCCGGAACCGGGACGGGCTCGGCGGTGATCGCCGCCAGGACCTCGCCGGTGCGAAGCCGCTCGGCCGTATGGGCCTCGTCCTCCATGACCAGATCGAGCATGGCCCCGGTCTCGTTCGCGAACCGGGCGGCGGCCTGGGGAAACCAGGTGCTGACGCTGTCGGCGTTCACCGCGATCCTGACGGTCGACGGGCCGGGCGTTCCGTCGCCCAACCCTGGAAGGTCGCCGATAACCTCGCCTTCGAGCAGGCGCACCTGCTCGACATGGGCGCAGAGCTTGACCCCGATATCGGTGGGCCGGCAGGGAGAGCCCCGGGTGAGCAGGATCGCGCCGACACGTTCCTCCAGCCCTTTCACGCGCTGGGAGACCGCCGACGGCGTGACGCCGAGGACGGCGGCGGCCTTCTCGAAACTGCCTTCGCGCGCGACGGCGGCGACGGCCGCCAGGGAGGCGTAGTCCAACATTAGACGATCTTAATCAGCATAAGAGGCATTAGTTAGACTACATCGACCGCCGACGGCATCAAGGCGGCATGAACAGCTTGCTCATTCCCGCCTTCACCAAGGGGTTCGTCCTTTCCGCCGGCCTGATCATCGCCATCGGCGCCCAGAACATGTTCGTCCTGCGCCAGGGCCTCAAGCGCGAGCACGTCCTGCCGATCGTGCTGTTCTGCGCGGCGGCCGACGCGGCCCTGATCGTGGCCGGCGTCAGCGGCCTGGGCGGCGTGCTCGCGCTCGTTCCCGGCCTGTCCCTGGTTCTGAGCCTTGGCGGCGCGGCGTTTCTGGGCTGGTACGGCGTCGCGGCCCTGCGGCGCGCGGCCAACCCGTCGGCGCTCGTCGTCGAGCAGCAGGCGGGCCTGACCCTGGGCGCGGCGCTGGCGGGAACCGCCGCCTTCACCTTCCTCAACCCGCACGTCTATATCGACACGGTCATGCTGATGGGCGCGGTGGGGGCCAGCCTGCCGTCCGCCGAGCGGCCGGTCTTCATGGTCGGAGCCGCAACCGCCAGCCTGGTCTGGTTCTCGGCCCTGGGGTTCGGCGCGCGGCTTCTGGCGCCGCTGTTCTCGCGCCCGGCCGCCTGGCGCGTGCTCGACGTCGGCGTCGGCGTCATGATGCTGGCGCTGGCCGCCAGCCTGATCCACGGCGCATGGACCGCGGCGGCCGCCGCTTAGGCGCGGGCCCCTTGGGGATATCGGCCGGATCGGCCGACAATGGCGGCGGCGAAACCCCGTGGAGGCGATTCGGGATGCGAAAGCTGGCGCTCGCGGGCCTGTCGGCCTGCGCCTGGAGCCTGGGCCTGACGGCGGCGCCGTCCGATGCGCGGGAGCAGGCCGCGGCGGCGAGGGCCGCCGACGAGCCCGGCCTGGTCGGCATGTGGCGCATCGTGCGGTTCGAGGACGTGTCGGCCGACGGGACGGTGGCCTATCCGTTCGGAGAGCGTCCGCTCGGCTATTTCGTCTACGACGCGACCGGCCATCTCAGCGTCCAGGTCATGCGCAACCCGCCGGTCCGCCCGTTCGCGTCCGGAGCCGACGACAAGCCCACCGACGCCGAGGCGCGGGCGGCCTATCTCGGCTACGCCGCCTATTTCGGGACCTACCGCGTCGACAAGACCAACCACGTCCTGCACCACGTCGTCGAGGGCGCGCTGGAGCCCGGCTATGTCGGCACGGATCAGCCGCGCCCATACCGGCTGAACGGCGACACCCTGATCATCGAGGTGAACGACCCGGCGACCGGCGCGCGCGCCTATCGCGAACTGCGCCGCCTGGGCCGCTGACCCGCCCTCGGCGAGGACGCACGGCCTCCATCGCGGCCTGAGCCGAACGGCCATGGCGCCCGCGCCGGAACGTCCCTAACGACCGCCTCAAGGACGACGAGCCGGCGCCGCCAGCCCCGCACCTTCCTTTAGAAATGGTTCAGCCTGCGTTCAGGCTGGCGGTCTCACCCTGTCCTCGACCCTGCGTTCCCACCCGCAAGGTACGAGCCAAAAAAGGAGGCTCCCATGCGCAAGACGATCACCGCCGGCATGGCGGCTCTGACCCTGGGCGGCGCCGTTTTCGCCGCCGCCGCTCCGGCCGAGGCGCGCCCCTACGGCTATTACGGTTATCACGGCTATCACCATCACGGCGGCAACGCCGGCGCGGCGGTGGCCGCGGGCGTGGTCGGCCTGGCCCTGGGCGCGGCCCTGGCCTCGTCGAGCGCGCCGCCCCGCTACTACGCGCCGCCACCGCCGCCGCCTGTCTATTATGAGCCGGGCTATTACGACTACGGCTACCGGCCGTACGCGACCTGCTACAACCGCCGTTGGGTCTGGGACCCCTATCTCGGCCGCAACGTGCTGATCACCGACCGTTACGCCTGCTGACGGTCACGGACGCCGCGCCGGAGGGCCCCGCAGCCCCGCGCGACCGCCCGCCTCTTCGACGCCTCCCGCCGGGACCGCCCGACGGGAGGCGTTTTGCTTGGACGGCGCCTTGCTTTGGCGCCGATTGTGGGGATCGCTGAGCCGAGTTGCGCATTATCATCCTCGCCGGCGCCGGCGTTGGGGGGCGCCCGCCTCTCCGCGCCTGGATTCTTCTAAGGTTGGTTCATGAAACTTCGCCGCCGCGTCCTGCCGCTTCTCGCCATGGCCAGCCTGTCGGCGGCCCTGGCCGCCTGCGAAACCATGAGGCCGGCCGGCCCGCCGCAACCCCCGCCGCCTCCCCCGCCGCCGCCTTCGTCGCCCTCGGACTTCAGACCCGGCGACTTCGCCTGGTCGGCCCGTCCCGGCGCGGGCGGCATCGACGGCGTGCTGGCCTACAAGACCCAGCGCGGCGTTCGCTACGCCTGCGCCGGCGGCAATGTCGGCCTGACGCCGGAGACGCCGTGGACGCGGCGGCGGATGCAGGCCCTGTACGGCAACAGCTCCGACGCCATCCTGCCCGCCTCGCTGGTGCGCGGGCGCGGCGCCGGCGTCGCCAGCGGCGACTACACCGCCTATATCCGCACCACCACCTGCGACGCCCAGAACCGCTTCAGCTTCCGCGGCCTGCCCGACGGCGGCTGGTTCGTGGTGCTGCAGGCCAGGCCGGCCAAGGCCGGCGCCGCCGAACCGGTGGCGATCATGCGCCACGTCCAGATCCGCGGCGGCGTGGTGGCGATCGCCCTCAACTGAGCGACCGTCCCGTCCTAGGGCCGGGGATATTCCAGTTGCAGCGCCACGAAAATCGGCGGTCGGCGCGCCTCGCCGCCCTGCTGGCGGCGGTGATCGAGGCCCAGCGCGGCGACCTCAGCGGCCCCGCCCTGGCCGCCCGGGCGGGCATGAGCGAGCGCACCTTCGCCCGCGCCTTCCGCCGCGAGACCGGCGCCGCGCCTTCCTCAAGACGGCGGGCGTGACGCCGGGCGCCTATCGCGACCGGTTCGGCGCGGCGGTCCCCCCGGGCCTAGGGAACGCCCAGACCTAGTGCACGCGGGCCTTGCCGATCTCCAGGCCGTGCTCGCCGGCCGCGACCTGGATCACCGAGCCGTCCTCCAGGTCGCCGGCCAGCAGCTTGCGGGCCACCGGGTCGACCAGCTCCTTCTGGATCACCCGCTTCAACGGACGGGCGCCATAGACCGGGTCGTAGCCGCGCTCGCCCAGCCAGTGCAGGGCGCCGCCGTCCAGCGACAGGGTCATGCGGCGGTCGGCCAGCAGCTTCTCGAAGCGTTGCAGCTGGATGCCGACGATGGAGTCCATCTGCTCGCGGCCGAGGCGCTTGAACAGGATGATCTCGTCGATCCGGTTGAGGAACTCGGGCCGGAAGTGCTTACGCACCACCTCCATGACCAGCGGTCGCACCGCCTCGACGCTGCCGCCCTCGCCGTCGTCGGCGACCGCCTGGCTGGCCAGGAACTCCGAACCCAGGTTCGAGGTCATGATGATCAGGGTGTTGCGGAAGTCGACCGTGCGGCCCTGGCCGTCGGTCAGGCGACCGTCGTCCAGCACCTGCAGCAGCACGTTGAACACGTCGGGGTGGGCCTTCTCGACCTCGTCGAACAGCACCACCTGATAGGGCCGGCGCCGCACGCTTTCGGTCAGCGAGCCGCCCTCGTCATAGCCGACATAGCCCGGAGGCGCGCCGATCAGGCGGCTGACCGAGTGCTTCTCCATGTACTCCGACATGTCCATGCGGGTGATGGCGCTCTCGTCGTCGAACAGGAACTCGGCCAGGGCCTTGGTCAGCTCGGTCTTGCCCACGCCCGTCGGGCCCAGGAACAGGAACGAGCCGATCGGCCGGTTGGGATCGTTGAGGCCGGCGCGGGCGCGGCGCACCGCGTCCGAGACGGCGACCAGGGCGTCGTCCTGGCCGACCACCCGCTTGCGCAGGAAGTCCTCCATGGACAGCAGCTTCTCGCGCTCGCCCTCCAGCATCTTCTCGACCGGCACCCCGGTCCAGCGTGAGACCACGGCGGCGATCTGCTGGGCGTCGACGACCTCGGGGCTGACCGCGTCCTTGGCGGCGGCGGCCTCCTCCTCGCCCAGGCGTTTCTCCAGCGGCGGGATTTCGCCGTACATGATCTCGGACGCGCGCTGCAGGTCGCCGCGCCGCTGGGCCACCACCAGTTCGGCGCGCAGCCGGTCCAGGGCCTCGCGGGCCTGGGCCGCCTGGCCGACCTTGTCCTTCTCGGCCTTCCAGCGGGCGGTCAGATCGTCGGACTGGCCCTGGAGGTCGTCGATCTCGCCGTCCAGCTTTTCGAGCCGGTGCTGCGAGGCCGCGTCGGTCTCCTTGGTCAGGGCCTGGCGCTCGATCTTCAGCTGCACCAGCCGGCGGTCGATCTCGTCCAGCGCCTCGGGCTTGGAATCGACGGCCATGCGCACGCGGCTGCCGGCCTCGTCGACCAGGTCGATGGCCTTGTCGGGCAGGAAGCGGTCGGTGATGTAGCGGTTCGACAGGGTGGCCGCCGCGACGATGGCGCTGTCGGAGATGCGCACGCCGTGGTGCACCTCGTACTTCTCCTTCAGGCCGCGCAGGATCGAGATGGTGTCCTCGACCGTCGGCTCGTCGACGAAGACCGGCTGGAACCGGCGGGCCAGGGCGGCGTCCTTCTCGACGTGCTTGCGATACTCGTCGAGCGTCGTGGCGCCGACGCAGTGCAGCTCGCCCCGCGCCAGGGCGGGTTTCAGCAGGTTCGAGGCGTCCATCGCCCCGTCGGTCTTGCCGGCCCCGACCAGGGTGTGCATCTCGTCGATGAACAGCACGATCTGGCCCTCGGCGGCCGTGGTCTCGTTGAGCACGGCCTTCAGGCGCTCCTCGAACTCGCCGCGATACTTCGCGCCGGCGATCAGCGCGCCCATGTCGAGGGCGAGCAGGCGCTTGTCCTTCAGGCTTTCCGGCACGTCGCCGTTGACGATGCGCAGGGCCAGGCCCTCGACGATGGCGGTCTTGCCGACGCCGGGCTCGCCGATCAGCACGGGGTTGTTCTTGGTGCGGCGGCTCAGCACCTGGATGGTGCGGCGGATTTCCTCGTCGCGGCCGATCACCGGGTCGAGCTTGCCGTCGCGGGCGACCTGGGTCAGGTCGCGGGCGTAGCGCTTGAGCGCGTCATAGCCTTCCTCGGCCGAGGCGCTGTCGGCGGCCTTGCCCTTGCGCAGGGCCTTGGCGGCTTCGTCCAGGGCGGCGGCGGTGACCCCGGCCTTCTTCAGGGCGGCGGCGGCCTCGCCGCCTTCCTTGGCGATGGCGGTCAGCAGCCGCTCGGTGGTGACGAAGGCGTCGCCGTTCTTCTTGGCCGCCTCCTCGGCGGTGACGAAGACCCGGGCCATGTCGGGCTTGAGGTAGAGCTGGCCGGAGCCGCCCTCGACCTTGGGAATCCGGGCGAGCAGGTCGTCGACGGCCTGGTCGACGGCGGCGGGACGCCCGCCGGCGCTTTCGATCAGGGCGCGGCAGAGGCCGTCCTTTTCCTCCAGCAGGATCTTGAGCAGATGTTCGGGCGCGAGCTGCTGATGGCGACGCGCCATCGCCAGCGACTGCGCCGATTGCACGGCCTGCTTGGCGCGGTCGGAATAGAGTTCGACGTTCATGGGTTCCCCTCGGTCAGGCGGATGCGCGCCGCGCGCCTCGATCGAGCGCGCCCGGCGGCCTGCTGGATGTAGGTGTGGCTTTTGCACCACACAAGGCCATGCGCCCCAAGTCGCGAGCGAAGCCCGCCGCGCCCAAACGAAAACGCCCCTCCCGAGGTGGGAAGGGCGTCTCGAAAAGGCTCCTCGGCCGGGTGAACCGGCCGCGGGCGATATCAGGCTTCCTCGGTCTCGGACGGGGCCGAGGCCTCGCCGCCCTCGAAGCTGCGCGGCGCGCGGCGGCGACGGGCGCGGGGGCGCTTTTCGCCCTCGTCCTCGGCCTCCGGCCGGGGCGCCTCGGCGCGGGGCTCGCGAGCCTGAAGGAAGGCCGGCGCATGGCTGACGCCGCCGTCCTGGGAGCGCAGCACCGGCGAGCCTTCCGACGGCTCGGAGACGCCGACCAGCGGCGTCGCCTGGGGCTCGACCACGGCCATGCCGTCGCTGGTCGAAGCCTCGACGCGCTCGCGCCGCTCATAGCGACGGTCCTCGCGGCCGGCGCGCTCTTCCCGCGGCCGGTCATCGCGGACACGCTCGTCGCGGGGACGGTCATCACCGCGGGGGCGGTCCTCGCCACGGGGCCGATCCTCACGCGGACGATCGTCGCGGGGGCGATCGTCGCGATTGAAGTCGCGATCCCGGTCGCGGCGCTCGCCGCGATCACGGAAATCCCGGTCGCGTCGGTCGTTGCGGTCGCGGTCCTGGCGGCCCTCGCGACGGCCCTCGAAACGCTCGCGCTGCTGCGGCTCGGCGGTCTCGGCTTCGGCCGAGGCGTCAGCCCCCTCTTCGGCGGCTTCGCTCGCCTCTTCCTCGAAATCGATGTCGAAGCCCGAGGAGAAGGCGTCGCGGCCGATGATCTCGGACGCCGGACGATTCGGCTGCACCGCGCGGATGACGCGGAAATAGTGCTCGGCGTGCTGAAGATAGTTCTCGGCCAGCACCCGGTCGCCGGACGAGGCGGCGTCGCGGGCGAGCTGCTGATACTTCTCGAAAACGTGCTGGGCGTTGCCCCGAATCTTCACCCCGTCGGGGCCGTTGGATTCGAACGCCCGGTTGGCGTTGTGCTGCTGCGGCTTGCCGCTTTGCCCGCCACGGTTGCGGCCACGCTGCCGCTTCATACCCTTGAAGTCTCTCATGTGATCTCGGTGTTCGCCGGCGCCCCGCTGTCAGCGGCGACGCCTGTTGGCTTGTGAGCTTTGCCCGGATCGGGCCCTTGCCCTGTGCGATCCAATAAAGTCGAAGACGAAAGTTGTTCCCCGTCTCCCGCCCTCGGCTATGCGCGTCGCCTTCGCGACCGCGCCGTCGAGATGGCGCCTGCCGCCGCGCGTTGCAGTCATCCTGTCGTGGATGCGAGGTCTCGACGCGCCGGCGATCTGGGTGGAGACAACCCCTGGACTAGCCCATAGTTCCGGAGTTTCCAAGGGGATTTTTGGTCCCGGTCACCACCCTGTCCTTGTTAGATAGGTCCTTGACGGTCACGACGCCATAGCCGCCGGCCTCATTGAACAACGCCTCGACCGCCGCCGACTGGTCGTAGCCGATCTCGACGGCGAAGACGCCGCCGGGTTTCAGGACCCGGAGGATCTCCGTCGCCAGGATTCGATAGGGCGCGAGGCCGTCCGGTCCGCCGTCCAGGGCCAGCCGCGGCTCGTGGTCGCGCACCTCGGGCTGCAACGTCTCGATGACGTCGGTGGCGATATAGGGCGGGTTGGAGACCACCAGATCGAAGCTGGCGTCGTCGACCCCCGCCGTCCAGTCGCCGCGAAGCAGCGCCAGCCGGCCGGCCAGGCCGAGATTGGCGGCGTTCTCCCGCGCCACCGCCAGCGCCTCCTCGGACGCGTCGACCCCCAGCCCGCGGGCCGCCGGCCGCTCGGCCAGAATGGCCAGGGCGATGGCCCCGGAGCCGACCCCGAGGTCCAGCATCGAAAAGGCCATGCCCTCGGGAAAGCTCTTCAGCGCCAGGTCGACGATCACCTCGGTCTCGGGGCGCGGCGTCAGCACATGGCGGTTGACGCCCAGCATGATCTTCCAGAAGCCCTTGCGGCCGAGGATGTGGCTGACCGGCTCGCGCCGCTCGCGCCGGCCGACATAGGCGTCCAGCGTCGCCGCCTGCTCGGCGCTCAGCGGCCGGTGCGGATCGCTGATGATGTCGGTGCGGGAGGCGGCGGCGGCGGCCTCGACCAGGAGGCGGGCGTCGATGACCGGGCTGTCGACCTGGGCGGCCTCCAGCCGCTTCTTGGCCGAGGTCCAGGCTTGCACGAGGGTGAGGCTCATGCGCCTGACATGCGCCCGCGCGCGGCTTTGGGCAAGCATCCGTCGCCCGTTTGCGGGAAAGCCCCTGTTGACGAACGGCCCCTTGTTGGCGAGCAGATCGCGCGCGACTAAATTAGAGGCATGCCTTCGACCGACGACATGCTGCGGCTCGACGCCCAACTGTGCTTCGCCGTCTACTCGGCCGAGCACGCCTTCACGCGCGCCTACCGCCCCCTGCTCAAGGCCCTGGGCCTGACCTATCCGCAGTACCTGATCATGTTGACGCTGTGGGAGACCGACGACCTGACGGTCAAGGGCCTGGGCGAGCGGCTGATGCTCGATTCGGGCACGCTGACGCCGCTGCTCAAGCGGCTAGAGGCCGCCGGCCTGGTCCGGCGGACCCGCAGCGCCGAGGACGAACGGGTGGTGCGCATCACCCTGACCGGGCAGGGCCTGGCCCTGAAGGCCCGCGCCCGCGAGGTGCCGGTCTCGATGCTCGGCTCGGCAGGCCTGCCGCCGGCCGACGTCGCCCGGCTGCGGGCCGACATCGCCAAGCTGCGCAACGCCCTGAACGCCGCGGCGAAGAACGCCGGCGCCTAGACGAGCCCGCCCGTCAGGCCGCCGCCGCGACCGCCAGGCAGGCGGCGGCGTCGCCGATCCTGGCCGCGCCGCCGCGCGTCACGCTGGCGTAGACGCCGCAGAACATGTGGCCGTAATTGTCGAACAGCCCCTTGACCACCTCGACGTCGCGCTCGCCCGTGGCGGGATCGACGTGGGTGGCCGCGCAGCGGACGATCGGCTTGAGCACCTCCAGGTCCGCCTCGCCCAGCCGCAGGCCCCGGCCGGTCCAGTCGTTTTCGGCCCAGGCGTCCCAGCCCTCCACATAGAAGTTGGCGCGAAACCGCAGCGGGTCGAGCCGCCGGCCCAGGCGGGCCTCCAGGTCGCGGACGCTGGCCAGATTGATGATCGAGACGAAGCCGCTGCGGCTGTCCATGAAGCGGTGGGCGGGCGCGACCGCCTCGAACACCTTGAGCGGGCCCCGCGCCGCCTCGCCCAGAAAGTCCGCCAGCCAGGCGGCGAACGCCGCCCGTCCAGGCTCGCCGCGAAGGTCGCCGGCGAACGGCGCGCGCCCCGGAGCCGACGCGGCGAGCACGCCGGTCGCCTCGTCATAGGCGGTGCGCACCTGGGCGACCTCGGCGATATGGGCGAGGACGGTGAACTTCTGCTTGGAGATGTGGACGGGGGCGGCCGGGTCGAAACCCGAAGGCCCGTCCTCCACCGCGTAGATCCGGTCGCAGGGGAAGTAGGCCCCTTCGGCCAGATCGACGGCGTCGAGCGGCTCGGGCGTGAAACCCTTGACGGGATGACGGTAGATCGCGGCGATTTTTGCGGTCATGCCTGCTGTGTCGCGCATGCGGAACCGGCGGGCAAGGCCGGAACGGCGGCCGGCGCGACGCGTTCCGCAACACCATGCAGGCCATCACGGAGACCGGCCCCTTGCTGTGGAGACGAACCAAATCCGACGCGTCCAAACCCGGCGGGCCCAAACCCGGCGCCGGGGACGAGCGCGCGGGCCGGCGACGGGACGACCTCGGGCCGCTGGACATCGCCGCCCTGGCCGCCCTGGTCGGGCTGGTGGTGTTCATCCCCAATTTGCAGAGAGGCCGCTCGCCGAAGGCGGCCGCGGGCAGGCTGAGCGAGGGGCGGCTGATGTCGCCGGAGGCGTTCGAGGCGGCCGAGCCGGGCCGGGGCCGCATGGCCCGCACGCCGCATCACATCCCGTTGAGGGGCTGGCGCGACGTGCTGTGGCGGACCTACCGCGAGATCGGGGTCGACCGGCTGCCGGCGGTGGCCGGGGGCGTGACCTTCTACGCCCTGCTGGCCATCTTCCCGGCCCTCGGCGTGTTCGTCTCGCTCTATGGCCTGTTCGCCGACCTGGGCGCCGTCGAGCACCAGCTCGACCAGATGTCGGCGGTGTTTCCGCCCAGCGTCGTCGATCTGGTCGGCGACCAGATGGTGCGGCTGGCCACCCAAAAGCACGAGAGCCTGAGCCTGGCGTTCGTGATCAGCCTGCTGCTGTCGCTGTGGAGCGCCAACGCCGGGATGAAGGCCCTCTTCGACGGCCTCAACGTCGCCTATAACGAGACCGAGAAGCGCGGCTTCATGCGCCGCACCGCGATCACCCTGGGCTTCACCCTGGCGGCCATCGTCTTCCTGGCCCTGGTGACGGCGCTGCTGGTCGCCGCGCCGCTGGCCCTGCACGCCGCCGGCCTGCCGCCGGCCTCGTCCTGGTGGATACCGCTGCGCTGGGGCGGGGTGGCGGCGCTGACCGCCGGGGTGTTCTGCGCGATCTACCGGTTCGGCCCCAGCCGGCGACGGCCGCGCTGGCGCTGGGTTGCGTGGGGCGCGGCCTTCGCCACCGCCTTCTGGCTGCTCGGCTCGCTGGGCTTTTCCTGGTACGTCAACAACGTCGCCCACTACGACGTCACCTACGGCTCGCTGGGCGCGGCCATCGGCTTCATGATGTGGATATGGTTCTCGGTGATGGCCGTCCTCCTGGGCGCCGAGCTGAACGCCGAGGTCGAGCACCAGACCGCCGTCGACACCACCTGCGGCGCCGACCGGCCGATGGGCGAGCGCGGCGCGGCCATGGCCGACAGCGTCGGCCTCGCCTTCCACTTCCGCCCGGTCAGCTTCATGCGCGAACAGGCCGACGGCCTGATGCGCAGGCTGCGCCCGAACGCGCGCCCGGTCAGCCCAGGCTCTCTTCCAGCGAAGCCAGGCGCGCGGCCTGATCCTCGGCGATCAGCGGGCCGATGACGTCGTCCAGCGCCTCGCCCTCCAGCACCTTGGGCAGGTTGTAGAGGGTCAGGTTGATGCGGTGGTCGGTCACCCGCGCCTGCGGAAAATTATAGGTGCGGATGCGTTCGGAGCGGTCGCCGGAACCGACCTGGCTCTTGCGCGCCTCGGCCCGCTCCGAATCCAGCGCCTGGCGCTGCATGTCGTAGAGGCGGGCCTTCAGCACCTTCATCGCCTTGGCGCGGTTCTGGTGCTGCGACTTTTCCGAACTGGTCACCACCACGCCGGTGGGCAGGTGGGTGATGCGCACGGCCGAGTCGGTCTTGTTGACGTGCTGGCCGCCGGCCCCGGACGAGCGATAGGTGTCGATGCGCAGGTCGGCGTCGTTGATCTCGATCTCGACGTCCTCGGCCTCGGGCAGCACCGCCACGGTGGCCGCCGAGGTGTGGATGCGGCCGCCGGCCTCGGTCTCGGGCACGCGCTGCACCCGGTGGACGCCGCTCTCGAACTTCAGCCGGCCGAACACGCCGTCGCCGGTGATCGAGGCGACGATCTCCTTGTAGCCGCCGACCTCGCCCTCGGAGATCGAGTCGATCTCGACCTTCCAGCCGTGGTTCTGGGCGTAGCGCTGGTACATGCGGAACAGGTCGCCCGCGAACAGCGCCGCCTCGTCGCCGCCGGTGCCGGCGCGCACTTCCAGGATCGCCGAGGCGTTCTCGTCCTTGTCGCGCGGGGCCAGCAGCAGGGCGACCTCGCGCTCGAGGTCCGGCAGGCGGGCGTTCAGCGCTGACAGCTCCTCGCGCGCCAGGGCGGCCATGTCCGGATCGCCGCTGGCGACCATCTCCTCCAGCTCCGGCGCCTCGGCGCGGGCGCGGGCCAGGGTCTCGACGGCGTCAGCCACCGGCTTCAGCTCGGCGTGCTCCTTGGACAGCCGCACGATCTCGGCCCCGTCGGCGGCCGCGCCCATGCGCGCCTCCACCTCGCGGAAGCGGTCGAGAACCTGGTCTAGTCGGGCCTGGGGAAGATGCACGGTGTTCGGATCGTCGGTTGCACGGGGAGCGCTTCTCTAGCGCCGCGACGAGGCGACGTCACCTGTCGGCGGGCTATTCCGCCGCCTGCAGCCCGTCCGCCGCCTTGTCGGCCTCGATCTGGGCGGCCTTGCGCTCGACCAGCTCGACGATGTGGTCCACCATGGCGTCGTTGTCCATCTTGTGGTCGGGCTTGCCGGCCACATAGACCATGCCGGCGCCCTTGCCGCCGCCGGTGAAGCCCAGGTCGGTCATCAGCGCCTCGCCCGGACCGTTGACCACGCAGCCGATGATCGACAGCGACAGCGGCGTCGACACATGGGCCAGCCGCGCCTCCAGGGTCTCCACCGTCTTGATGACGTTGAACCCCTGCCGCGCGCACGACGGGCAGGCGATGATGTTCACCCCCCGGTGGCGTAGGCCGAGCGACTTCAGGATGTCGAAGCCGACCTTGACCTCCTCGACCGGGTCGGCCGCCAGGCTGACGCGGATGGTGTCGCCGATGCCGGCCCACAAGAGCGAGCCCAGGCCGATGGCCGACTTCACCGTGCCGGTGCGCAGGGCGCCGGCCTCGGTCACGCCCAGGTGCAACGGACAGTCGATGGCCTCGGCCAGCATCTGATAGGCGGCCACGGTCATGAACACATCCGAGGCCTTCACGCTGATCTTGAACTCGTGGAAGTCGTGGTCCTGGAGGATGCGCGCGTGGTTCAGGGCGCTCTCGACCATCGCCTCCGGGCAGGGCTCGCCATAGCGTTCGAGCAGTTCGCGCTCCAGCGAGCCGGCGTTGACGCCGATGCGGATCGAACAGCCGTGGTCGCGGGCGGCCTGAACCACCTCGCGCACCCGATCCGGGCTGCCGATGTTGCCGGGATTGATCCGCAGGCAGGCCGCGCCCGCCTTGGCCGCCTCGATCCCGCGCCTGTAGTGAAAATGGATGTCGGCCACCAGCGGGACCTTGGCCGCCTTGGCTATGGTCGCGAAGGCCGCCGTGGACTCCTCGTCCGGGCACGACACCCGCACGATGTCGGCTCCCGCCTCCTCCAGTCGCCGGATCTGGTCGATGGTCGCGGCCGCGTCGGCCGTGACGGTGTTGGTCATCGACTGGACGGTGATCGGCGCGTCGCCGCCCACGGGCACCGGGCCGACATGGATCTGGCGCGACTTGCGCCGGTCGATCGCCCGCCAGGGCCGGACGTGGGTATGGTCTTGCACGCTCATGACAGGCCGCAAGTTAAGCTCTCGGCGCGCGAAACCAAAGGCCGTCGTGAAATCTTCGCGGCGGCGGCGCCTAGTCGGCCAGCTTGGCCAGGGCGGTCTGCGGGGCCGGCAGCTCGCCCTTGAGCGCGCCGCCGACGAACACGTCGAACGCCTCGGGCTCGGAGACGTCGGCCGTCAGGCCCTTGACGTTGGGCACGCGATAGGCCTCGCCGGCGGCGAACTGCCGGGCGAAATAGACCGAGCCGTCGGCGCCCCGGATGATGATCGAGGCCGGCTTGTTGGCCTGGAGGATCAGGGTCGAGGCCGTGGCCGGCGCGCCGTAGATCGGGCCGTCGGCCTTGAACGGCGCCCCGATGGCCGGGGTCGGCGCGCGGGCCGCCGGCGCGGACGCGGGAACGCCGCCGGCCTTGGGCACCGCGCCGCCGTTGGCGGTGGCGGCTTCCAGGCCCGGCGTCACATAGGGCGGCGGCACGGTGGACTCCACCGGCGCCGGCAGAGGCGCGCCCAGGGCCACGGGCGCGGCGGGAACGGCGGGCGGCGGCGCCTTGACGCCGGTCTCGGCCACGACGGCGGGCGGCGGGGCCTTCTGGGCCATGGCCCTCTGGGCCACGTTCCAGGCGATGATGGCCGCGACCACCACCGCGCCGCCGACGGCGATCATGGCCAGGCGCGGATCGCCTTCCTTGCGCACGCCGACCGGCGCGCGCAGCGTCTGCTCTTCGTCGGGAGCGTCGATCTTGAACCGCTGGGCGGCCGCCTCGTCGTCCAGGCCCAGCATCTTGGCGTAGGCGCGGACATAGCCGATCACGAACGGACGCGACGGCAGCTGCTCCAGGTCGAGCCGCTCGATGGCGTCGAGATAGGTCCGGCGGATGCGGGTGGCGTCGGCCACCTCCTGCAGGCCGAGGCCCCGGCGTTCGCGGGCGGCGCGCAGGGCTTCGCCGACGTGAGCGGTGGAATCTGGCGAGAAGCTGATGATGTCTGCGGTCGGGCGCTCGTCCCCGTCCGCCCCCACGGACAGATGAACGTTCTGCGTAACCGCGCCGGTGTCCAAGGGCATGGCTGCTGATCGCCCCCTATAGAAATCGCGCCCGGCCGAAACCGGGACGATACTGAGCGTCGTATTGCACGGAATTGTTAAGTTATAATTGTGAATATCAAGATAAGGCCCGGATTTCAATCACCTATATGGCCACATACAGCTTCCGGGCCAGGGTTTCGATCTCGTTGCGGACGCTTCCCGAGGAGGTCCGGATGAGGCTGAGCACGCCGCGACGGGCGGCCTCGCGGTCCACCGACAGGACCATGCGCTTGACCGGCCCCACCCCCGACGGCGGCATGGACAGGTGATCGAAGCCGAGCGCGATCAGGGCGAAGGCCTCCAACGGCCGGCCGGCCATCTCGCCGCAGACCGACACCGACGTGCCCGACTCGACGCAGGCGTCCTGGATCGTCTTCATCACCCGCAGGGCCGGCGGCGACAGGAAGTCGTAGCGATCGGCCACGCGGGGATTTCCCCGGTCGGCGGCGAACATGTACTGCATCAGGTCGTTGGTGCCGACCGAAACGAAGTCGACCATCGGCAGCAGGGCGTCCAGGTGCCAGACCACCGACGGCGCCTCGACCATCGCCCCGACGTCGAGGCGCGACGGCGCCGGCCGGCCGCGACGCTGGGCCCAGGCGATCTCCTGGTCGACGAAGGCGCGGGCGGCGCGGAACTCGTCGACGCTGGCGATCAGCGGGAACATGATGCGCAGGGGCCGTCCCCGCGCCGCCGAGATCAGCGCCCGCAGCTGCAGCCGCAGCAAGGCCGGGCGGTCGAGGCCCATGCGCACGGCGCGCCAGCCCAGGGCCGGGTTGTCCTCGCGCTCGGCCTCCAGATAGGGCAGCACCTTGTCGCCGCCGAGGTCCAGGGTGCGGAAGGTCACCGGCATGTCGCCCGCCGCGTCGAGCACGCGGGCGTAGAGCGCGGTCTGGGTGTTGAGGCGCGGCAGCTCCTCGGCGACCATGAACTGGAACTCGGTGCGGAACAGGCCGATGCCCTCGGCCCCGGTCTCGCCGAGGATGTCGAGGTCGACGGCGAGGCCGGCGTTCATCAGCAGCGTGACCTTGGCCCCGTCGCGGGTGAAGGCCGGCGTTTCGCGCAGACGGGCGAATTCGGCCTGCCGTTGCGCCCGCACGTCCATCCGCGCCAGCGAGGCGGTGATCACGTCCGGGCGCGGCCGCAGATAGGCCTCGCCGGTCTCGGCGTCGACGATGACCGGATCGCCCTCCGACACCCGGTCGCGCAGGCCGGCCAGCCGGCCGACGCAGGGAATGCCAAGCGCGCGGGCGACGATGGCCGCGTGGCTGGCCGAGGAGCCCTCCTCCAGCAGAAGGCCCTTCAGCCGGCCGCGGTCGTATTCCAGGAGGTCGGCCGGCCCGAGGTTGCGGGCGATCAGGATGGCGTCGTCGGGCAGGACGCGGGGCGCGTGGCCGTCGCCGCTCAGGTGGCGCAGCAGGCGGTCGTTCAGGTCTTCGAGGTCGTGCAGGCGCTCGCGCAGATAGGGGTCGCGCGCCTGGCCGAGGCGGGCCCGATGCTCCGACCGCACGCGCTCGACCGCCGCCTCGGCGGTCAGGCCCGAGCGCACCGCCTCCTCCAGCGACCGGTTCCAGCCCCGGTCGTGGGCGAACATGCGGTAGGTCTCCAGCACCTCGAACGAGGCGCCGAGGATGCCGTGCTGGCCCTCCAGCATCTCATCGATCTGGGCCTGGAGCGCCTCGACGGCGGTCTTGAGGCGCCGTTCCTCGGCGGCGGAGTCCTCGGACAGCAGCTGCTCGGGCGCCACCGGCGCCTCATGCAGCACCGCCTTGCCGTAGGCCAGGCCGTCGGCGAAACGCGAGCCCTTCAGGCGCTCGGGCCGGTGCGGCGCGATCTCGACGTTCTTGAGTTCGCCCTCGCCGAGCAGGCCGCCGCCGGCCACCATCTCGGCCAGCACCATGGCGATGATCTGGAGGTCCTCGACCTCCTCTTCGGTGTAGACGCGCTCGGTGCGGTTCTGGACGACCAGCACGCCGATGGCCCGGCCGCCGCGCAGCAGGGGCGCGGCCAGGAAGGCGTGGAAGGGATCTTCCCCCGTCTCAGGGCGATAGGAGAACGACGGGTGGTTCGGGGCGTCCGACAGGCTGAGCGGCCGGTTCAGCCGCATGGTCTCGCCGACCAGGCCCTCGCCCGGCTTCAGCGTGGTGACGTGCACGGCCTCGGGCTTGAGGCCCTCGGTGGCGAACAGCTCCATCTCGCCGTTGGCGCGGCGCAGATAGATCGAACAGACCTCGGCGACCATCGAACGGGCGATGATGCGCACGACCATGTCCAGCCGGCTCTGCGCCGGGCCGCCGCCCGCGAGCGCTTCGCGAATCTGGCGCAGCAGGCTGCGCGGACCGCGTATGGCCAGCCCCGGTGCGGGCATGGACGCTCCCTTCCCTGTCCTCGGCCCCCTTCTAGCAGGTTTGATTAAAAGAGCAGCGATCTCGGCCGGGTTTTCTGCACGGCGGCCAGGGCCGGCGCGCGGAACGTCCCACCGGGGCGGCGATCGCGCAAAAAAGAAGCGCCGGCCAGGGCCGGCGCTTCGATCAGGTCAGGCCGGCGGGTCGCCGGATCAGCGATAGTCGCCGTAGTCGTAGCGGGTTTCGTAGCCGCGATAGCCGCGGTCGTAACGATAGTCGCGGCCGTAGCGATAGTCCGGACGATAGCTCGTGCGGTAGTCGTCGCCGTAGCCGTAGCCATAACGGTCGCGGTGACGGTAGTCGTAGCGGTCGCTGCGGTAGTGGCGGTCCTTGGTGGCGACGTTGCCGATCAGGCCGCCGGCCACCGCGCCGGCGATGGTGGCACCGGCGTCGCCATGCGACAGGGCCGCGCCGGCCAGGGCGCCCAGGCCGGCGCCCAGCAGGGTGTTCTGGGTCTTGCGCTCGCCCGCGAAGGCGGCCGAGGCGGGAAGGGCGATCGCGCCGGTCAGCGCGGCCGCCAGAGCGATCTTCGCGATCTTGTTCGGCGCTTGCATGTCAGTCTTCCTTTCGATCTCTCCGGAGGCGGGGCCGATCCCCTGCGGGTGGTCCCGCTTCCGTGATCAGGACTATCGCAAGCCCGGCTTGAACCCGATCTGAACGGCGCCGTTCAGGTTGCAGTCAGGTTTCTAAACCCGCCCGGAAGACGGTCAGGCCGCGTGTTCCGGCGGCCGGTCGCGGTGCAGACGCACCGACCAGAACACCCCCGCCAGCAGCAGGGCGATCGCCGCCGCCTCCAGCGCGCCGGGAACGCGGCGCTCGTAGAGGAAGCCGTAGAACAGGGCGAACACCGTCTCGAACACGATCAGCTGGCCAGACAGGGTCAGCGGCAACAGGCGGCTGGCGGCGTTCCACAGGCCGTTGCCGATGATCGAGGCGCCGATGGCGACGGCGAAGCTGACGCCGACGAAGCGCAGCCAGTCGGCCGGAAGATGGGCCGCGAACCCGGTCATGAAGGCCGGGACGGCGATGACCGCCGACAGGCCGCCGGTGACCAGTCCGGTGAGCAGGGACCATTCGCCGTTGGTGAAATGGGGATGGCGCGCCAGGTGCCGGGCGTTGCCGACGGCGTAGACCGTCCAGGTCGCCAGAGCCCCGAAGGCGCAGGCGACGCCGAAGGCCAGCTTGACCAGGGAGGCGCCCCCGCCTCCGCCGGTGAACACCGCCAGATTGATGCACAGCACCCCCAGGCCGATCAGGACCAGGGGCGCGGCCAGCTTGCGCAGGGGAACGGCGCCGTCGTGACGACTGCCGATCAGGGTCACCGTCACCGGCAGCAGGCCGACGATCAGCGAGGCCGGCGCGACGCCGGCGATCTGCACCGAGGCGGCCAGGAACAGGTAGTAGACGATGTTGCCGGCCAGGCTCAGCCAGGTCAGGGCCAGCCAGTCGGCCCGCGTGACGCGGCCGGCGACCGAACGCCAGGCCGGGGCGATCAGCACCGCCGAGGCCAGGCCGTAGGCCAGATAACGGCCGGCGGTCATCTGCAGCGGCGAGAAGCCCGCCAGCAGCTTCGGGGCCAGGAACACCGCGCCCCAGAAGGCGCCGGCGACCACGCCGCAGGCGGCGCCCAGGCGATAGCGATGCGTGTCGGTCATGCCCTAGCGCGCCCGGTCGCCCGCGCCTTCGTCGCCGTTCGCCTAAAGCTGGTCCAGCCCATAGGCGGCATGTAGGGCGCGCACCGCCAGTTCGGTATAGGCCGCGTCGATCAGGACGCTGATCTTGATCTCGGAGGTCGAGATGACCTGGATGTTGACGCCCTTCTCGGCCAGGGCGCCGAACATGGTCTTGGCGACGCCGGCGTGGCTGCGCATGCCCACGCCGATCACCGACACCTTGGCGACGTCCTCGTTGACGGCCACGTCCTCGAAGCCGATCTCGACCTGGGCGGCGCGGACGATCTCGACCGCCCGCTGGGCGTCGCGCTTGCCGACGGTGAACTCCATGTTGGCGCTGTCGCTGGTGCGGGCGCGCGACTGGACGATCATGTCGACATTGACGTTGGCGTCGGCCAGCTTGGAGAAGATCAGCGACGACACGCCCGGATGGTCGGGCAGGCCGAGCAGGGTGATCTTGGCTTCGTCGCGGCTGTAGGCGACGCCCGAGACGATACGCTTTTCCATGATTTCTTCCTCGTCGCACACGATGGTGCCTTGGCCGGGCGCTTCCCCGGGCTCGACGAAACTGGACAGGACCCGCACCGGCACCCGCTGGGCCATGGCGAGTTCGACGGAACGGGTCTGCAGCACCTTGGCGCCCAGCGAGGCCATCTCCAGCATCTCCTCGTAGGAGATCTTGGCCAGGCGCTTGGCCTTCGCCTCGATGCGCGGGTCGGTCGTATAGACGCCGTCGACGTCGGTGTAGATGTCGCAGGCCCCGCCGACGGCGGCGGCCACGGCCACGGCCGAGGTGTCCGAGCCGCCCCGGCCGAGGGTGGCGATGCGGCCGTCGCGGGTGACGCCCTGGAAGCCGGCGATCACGGCGACCTCGCCGTCGTCGAAGGCCTTGAGCAGCTTCTCCGGCGGAATCTCGTCGATGCGGGCGCGGCCGTGGGCCTCGTCGGTGTAGATCGGCACCTGCCAGCCGGCCCACGAGCGGGCTTTCAGGCCCATGTTGCGCAGGGTCATGGCCAGGAGGCCCGCCGTCACCTGCTCGCCCGACGCCACGACGGTGTCGTATTCGTCGTCGGACTCGGGGATCCCCTGCGCGGCGCGGCCGGCGCCGTCGGTCCAGGCGACCAGTTCGTTGGTCTTGCCGGACATGGCCGAGACCACCACGGCGACCTGATGGCCGGCGGCGACTTCGGCCGCCACCAAACGGCCGACGCGGCGGATGCGTTCGAGATCCGCCACCGACGTGCCGCCAAATTTCATCACCAGCCGAGACACAGTTCGGCCCATCCTTCCTGCGTTTTTCGCTTGCCGGTCGAAGGCGGGCGCGCCATCTCGACCGAAACCGTCGCGCCTTCTAGCGGCGCGGCGCGCACGCCGCAATGCACTGGCGGAGGATTTATGAGCGCGCATGCGCAAGGCTTCAGCGTCGATCCGGCGGAAGTCGAACGATTTTCCCGCATCGCCGCCGAATGGTGGGACCCGAGGGGCAAGTTCGCCCCCTTGCACAGGTTCAATCCTGTGCGGCTGGGCTTCATCCGCGACCAGGTGCTGGGCCATTTCGGCGGCGACGGCCGCGCCCGCGCGCCGTTCGCGGGCCTGAGGCTGCTGGATATCGGCTGCGGCGGCGGCCTCCTGTGCGAACCGATGCGGCGGCTGGGCTTCGACGTCACCGGCGTCGACGCCTCGGAGCGCAATATCGGCACGGCCTCGACCCACGCCGCCGAGCAGGGCCTCGACATCCGCTACCTGTGCTCGACCGCCGAGACCCTGCTGGCCGAGGGCGAGGGCCCGTTCGACGTCGTGCTGAACATGGAGGTGATCGAGCACGTCGCCGATCCAGGCGAGTATCTACGCACCACCGCGCGCCTGCTGAAGCCCGGCGGCCTGATGATCGTCGCCACCCTGAACCGTACGCTCAAGGCCCTGGCCCTGGCCAAGATCGGCGCCGAATACGTGCTGCGCTGGGTGCCGGCCGGCACCCACGACTGGAACAAGTTCCTGCGGCCCGAGGAACTGCGCGCCTTCCTGGCCGGCGAACCGGTGACGGTGGAAGGCCCGTTCGGCGTCGCCTACGATCCGCTGACCGGGAAATGGTCGCAATCGGGCGATAGCGACGTGAACTACATGATGACCGTCGCCCGCCCCGCCGCCTGATGCGCGCCCCGACCGCCGCTCCCGGCGCGCCCCCGTGCGTAAACACGACGACTTCTGGATGCTGGATAAAGGCTGCGCCGGTTCGATAATGCGTCAATCTGAGGGTTTCACGCGGCGCGGACTGGGCGTCCTGGCCGGAGGCGGTCTGATGAGCATGTTGGCGGGCGCGGCCCACGCGCAGGCGGGGCTGGCCGAAGCGGCGGATGCGGTCATCGACCCGTGGCTGGCCCAGCATCGCTCGCCATGCGCCATGCTGGGCGTGGTCAAGGCGGGCCAGACCGTGCTGATCCGGCCCTATGGCCGCCGCAGCCCCGACAGCCCCGCCCCGCCCGACGCCGACACCATCTTCTGCGTGGCCTCGATCACCAAGCCGATGACGGCGATGGGCGTGCTGATGTTGGTCGACGACCGCAAGCTGGAGCTGGATTCGCCGGCCCGGCGGTGGCTGCCCGAACTGCCGCCGGCCTGGGCGGCGATCACCGTGCGCCAGTTCCTGTGCCACGCCAGCGGCGTGCCGGCGCACGACCGGCTGATGCAGCACGATTATCACGAAGCCCTGTCGGCCGCCGCCGTGCAGCCCCTGCAGTTCGAGCCGGGAACGCGGATCGAGTACAACAACTTCAACTACGTCGTCGCCGGCAAGCTGATCGAGGCGGCCTCGGGCCTGCCCTATCCCCGGTTCATGCAGGAGCGGCTGTTCAACCCGCTCGACATGACCCGCACGCGGGTCGGCGCCGAGCCGCGCCTCGCCAACGAGACCGCCGGCTTTTTCGAGACGCCGCAGGGTCTGGTTCCAGCCCCCCTCGCCCACCCGGCCGGCCCGCACTACGACGCCGGCGGGCGGATCATGTCCTGCCTGACGGACCTCTTGAAGCTGCACCGCGGTCTCGACCAGCGGCGGCTGCTCAGCCCGCGCAGCTGGGAGGCGCTGGTCGCGCCCTATGGTCCCGGCCTCAACGGCTCCTGCGGGTTCTTCACCAAGACGGCGGGCGGCCTGCCGGTCGCCGACAAGACCGGCCGCGCCGCCGGCTTCTCCACCGACTTCGAGTTCAACCCCCGCGGCGACGCCATCATCCTGATGTGGTCGAGCCTGGCCCCGGCCGAGCTCGACAATTCCGGCGCGGTGCGCGACCGGCTGCGCTGGCGCCTGCTGGGCGTGGCCGACGGCGTGGCCATCGCCGACGCCTCGTCCGCCGACCAGATCCAGGGCTGGCGTCAGGCGGCGACCGACCCGCCGCCCGCCCGCCCCGGCGGGCGCTGAGCGAACGGCGTTCGGTCGCCTGGCGGACCGGCGCGCCGCCTGATACAACCCTCGCGTGGATGCGGCCCGCGACCGGCGGCGCACTACCAGATGGTCAAGTTCGAGAAGACGCCGTTCATGGTCTTCCTGGGCGCGACCCACGTGTTCACCAACGCCTTCCACACCCTCAGGAGCGGGGGCGCGGTGACCATCGTCACCGGCGGCGGCGGCCTGGGCCATGGCGTCGAGCACGCCATCCGCAACGGCCTGACCCTGGCCGGCTTCACCAACGTCACCCTGATCAACGAGGACGGAACCGGCGTCGGCGTGGTCGCCGCCGCCACCAAGCCCTGAGACGTCGCGACAGCTTGACAGATATCTGAACGATGCTCAGATTGATCGAGCATCGGCCCCTTCTCAGGATACGACCATGAAAAGCGTCGTCGTCACGGGCGCCTCGACGGGCATAGGCTACGCCTGCGTCGAGACGCTGACCGCCAGCGGCTTCCACGTCTTCGGCGGCGTGCGCCGACGCGAGGACGCCGACCGGCTGGCCCAGGCCTTCGGCGACCGCTTCACCCCGCTGATCTTCGACGTCACCGACGAGGCGGCCGTCGCGAAGGCCGCCGACCAGACGCGCGAGGCCCTGGCCGGCGAGACGCTGGGCGGGCTGGTCAACAACGCCGGCGTGGCGGTGGCCGGGCCGCTGCTGCACCTGCCGGTCGCCGAGTTCCGACGGCAGATCGAGATCAACCTGATCGGCGTCATGGTCGTGACCCAGGCCTTCGCCCCGCTGGCGGGTGCCCGGCCGGACGCCAAGGGGCCGCCGGGGCGGATCGTCAACATCTCGTCGGTCGGCGGGCGCAACGCCATGCCGTTCCTGGGTCCGTACAACGCTTCGAAGTTCGGGCTGGAGGGGTTCTCGGAGAGCCTCCGCCGCGAGCTGCTGATCTTCGGCGTCGACGTGGTGGTGGTCGCGCCGGGCGCGGTGGCCACCCCCATCTGGGACAAGGCCGAGCAGGTCGACGTCACGCCCTATCAGGCCACCGCCTTCGCGCCGGCGCTGGGCCGCATCCGCGACTACATGGTCAGCGCCGGAGCCAAGGGGCTGAAGCCCGCCGTCATCGGGCGGACGGTGCTGGAGGCGCTGACGGCGGCCAAGCCCCGCGTGCGCTACACCGTCGCGCCCGATCCTTTCCAAGTGCTGCTGACGCAGATCCTGCCTAAGCGGACCCTCGACCGCGCCGTCGGCCGCCGGCTGGGCCTGACGCCGCAGGCGCGCGGCGCCGGCTAGTTGACCTCGGTCTTCTTCGGCGGCGCGGGCGGCATGGGCGCGACGCCGATGCCGTCGGCCAAAAGGTCGCGGACCTCGGCCGGGCTCGCCTCGCCGTAGATGCCGCGGTCCTCCGACCGGCCTTCGTGGATGGCGCGGGCCTCGCTGGCGAAGGCGTCGCCGACGTCGTCGAAATTGTCCTCGACGTGCCGCCGCAGCCTGCCCATCGCCTCCATCATCACCTGACGCTGCGGGGCGGCCATGTCGACGTCGCCGCCGCGCCGAGCCTTGGTTCCGGTCACGGCGGGGGCCATGATCTGCTTGCGCACGGCCTTGGAGCCGCAGACCGGGCATTCAAGAAGGCCCCGGCCGGCCTGGTCGTCGTAGTCCGCCGACGAGCCGAACCAGCCTTCGAAGGCGTGGTCGTGCTCGCAGGCCAGGGCGTAGCGGATCATGCGCCCGCCGCCGGAGAGGAGAAGACCCTGTCGTTGCGCAGGGCGGGAATGGCGGCGCGGGCGCGGGCCACCTCGTCGAGGTCGAGTTCGGCGGCGACCACGCCCGGCTCGTCGTCTTCGGCCCGGGCGATCACCTCGCCCCACGGATTGACGATCAGGGACCGCCCCCAGGTGCCGCGCCCGTCCTCGTGCTGGCCGCCCTGGGCCGGCGCCAACACGAAGGCCCCGGTCTCGATGGCGCGGGCCCGCAGCAGGACCTCCCAATGGGCCTCGCCGGTGGGGCGGGTGAAGGCGGCCGGGACGGCCAGCATCTCGGCGCCCGCCTTGGCGAGGTCGCGGTAGAGATGGGGAAAGCGCACGTCGTAGCAGATGCTGAAGCCCAGGCGGCCGAAGGGCGCCTCGAACAGGCGGGCGGCCTCGCCCGGCGCATAGGCTTCCGATTCCCGATGGCGCTCGCCGGTGGGCAGGTCGACGTCGAACATGTGGATCTTGTCGTAGGTCGCGACCGTCTCCCCGGCCGGCGAGACCAGCATGGCGCGGTTCGCCGCCCCGCCGTCGGCGCGGCGCACCAGGGCCGACCCGATCAGCAGCCAGATCCCCAGCTCGGCCGCCAGGGCCGCGAGGCCGCGCACGGCCGGGTCGTCCTGCGGCGCGTGCAGGGCGGCGAACAGCCGGGCCCGGTCGCGCTGGAGGATGTTGCTGCCCTCGGGCGTCAGCACGAACTGGGCGCCGTCGGCCGCCGCCTGGCGCACCAGGGGTTCGATCTGCGCCAGCGCAGCCGCCTGCGAGGCGGGAGTGCGGGTCTGGACGAGGGCTGCACGAACCTTGCGCATCGGCGCAAGCTCCTTTCCGGAATCAGACATGGGACCGAGGGCCGGCCGACTTAAGAGGACAGCGGCGTTTGGTCACGCGGCGAGCAACGTGTCCAGCTCGCCGGCCTGCTCCAGCGCCATCATGTCGTCGCAGCCGCCGATATGGCGCTCGCCGACGAAGATCTGCGGGAAGGTCGAACGGCCCGAACGCTCCATCATCTCCTTGCGCATGGCCGGGTCCATGCCCGCATCGATCTCGGTGAAATCGGCGGCCTTGGCCTGGAGCAGATTGAGCGCGCGCGAGCAGTAGGGGCAGAACGCACGCGTGTAGATGGTGACGTGGGCCATGGGGTCTCCGAAGGTCAGGCGGCCGCGAACGCAGTCATATAGTCGTTGCTTCAACCTCTTTAACCCGAGCCACCACCGCAAGATCAACCGCCGCCGCGCCGGCGGCCTTGAGCGCGCGGGCGCAGGCCTCGGCCGTGGCGCCGGTGGTCAGCACGTCATCGATCAGCAGCACGCGGGCGCCGGCGAGCCTGGCCTTGCACCGCTCGGGCACGGCGAACGCTCCGGCGACGTTGCGGCGGCGGCCCGTCGCCGACTTGCCGCCCTGGCTCTCGCCGGCGCGGGCGCGGACCAGGAGGCCGGGCTGGTAGGCCGCCCCGGCCCGACGCGCCAGGGGCCGGGCGATCTCGGCCGCCTGATTGTATTTGCGCCGCAGCAGCCGCCGCCAGTGCAGCGGCACGGGCGTCACCATGTCGGCGTCGGCCAGCAGGTCCGAGGCGGCGCGGCCGATCCAGGCGGCGAACAGCCGGGCGAGGTCGGCGCGGTCGCCGTGCTTGAACTGCAAGATCAGGTCGCGCGAGGCGTCGTCGTAGAGACAACTCGCCCGCGCGCGGTCGAAGGCCCGCGGCCGGGTCAGGCACACGGCGCAGCGCACCGGCCCCAGGTCGTAGGCGTAGGGTGCGCCGCAGCCGTCGCAGACGGGACGGTCGAGGAAGCTGATCCTCGACCAGGCCTCGCCCGACAGGCCGCTCGACGCCGCGACGCCGCCCCCGTCGAGCAGCATCGGCGGAAAAATCAGGTCGAGCGCGCCCCGCAACGCCGCTTTGGCGTAAGGCCCCGGTTTCCAGACCGCGCTCCAGTCGCCATGTTGCAGCCCCATGACCGCTCCGCCCCGCCTGTTCGACCGCACCTTGCACCGCCGTCGCCTCGACCGCGCGGCCAGCCGCTTCGCGGCCGCCGATTTCCTGAAAGCGCGTGCGGCCGGCGACGCCGTCGAGCGCCTGGAGGCCATCCTGCGCGAGTTCCCGCTATGCGTCGACCTTGGCGCGCGGAACGGCGCCTTCGCGCGGGCCCTGGCCGACAGCGACGCCCGCGCCCGCATCGGCGCGGTGATCGAGACCGACCTGTCGGGGGCGATGCTGGCCGGCCGGCCGGGCGCGATGCGCGTCCAACTCGACGAGGAACGCCTGCCCTTCGCCCCGGCCAGCCTGGACCTCGTGGTCTCGACCCTGGCGCTGCACTGGGCCAACGACCTGCCGGGCGCGATGATCCAGATTCGCCGCGCCCTGAAGCCCGACGGCCTGTTCATCGGCGCGGTGTTCGGCGGCGAGACCCTGACCGAGCTGCGCCGCGCCCTGATGGAGGCCGAGGCCGAGCTGTCGGACGGGGCGGGCCTGCGCGTCGCCCCCTTCGCCGACGCCTATGACGCGGCCGGCCTGTTGCAGCGCGCCGGCTTCGCCCTGCCGGTGGCCGACCTCGACCGGGTCACCGTGCGCTATTCGCATCCGCTGCGGCTGATCGCCGACCTGCGGGCCATGGGCGAGACCAGCGCCCTGGCCGAACGGGCCGGCCCGCTGTCGCGGCCGGTGCTGGCGCGGGCGTGCGAAATCTATCAGGCGCGCTTCGCCGGCGACGACGGCAAGGTTCCCGCCACTTTCGACATCCTGACGCTCACCGGCTGGTCGCCGCACGACAGCCAGCAAAAGCCGTTGAAGCCCGGCTCGGCGAAGGTGTCCCTGGCCGAGGCGCTCAAGCCCAAGGAACGCTAGGAAGCGGTCGAGGACGCCGTGTTGAACGTGGCCGCGATGTTTTCGAACATCGTCTTGGCGCTGCCGGAGAACAGACCCAGCGTCACCAGGACCACCAGGCAAGTGCAGGCGATGATCATGCCGTATTCCACCGCCGTCGCGCCCCGCTCATCACGCAGAAACGCCGCTACGCTCAGATGAAGTCGCGCAGCCAGGCCACCAGGGGCGCATCGGCCGGCGGCATCGGATACTCCGAAAGCTGGTTCGGTCTCACCCATGCGATCGCCTCGTGCTCGCGCGCCCGGACCGTGCCGTTCCAGCGCCTGCACAGATAGAGTGGCATGAGCAGGTGAAACGAATCGTAACCGTGGCTGGCGAAGACGAACGGCGCCAGGCAGGCGTGCGACACGCCGATGTCCAGTTCTTCCTTCAGTTCGCGGATCAGCGCGTCTTCCGGGGTCTCGCCGGGCTCGACCTTGCCGCCGGGAAACTCCCACAGGCCGGCCAGCTGCTTGCCCGGCGGCCGCTGACAGATCAACACGCGGCCGTCGGCGTCGACCAGGGCGGCGGCGACGACGAGGACGGTCGGCTTGGGGCTGGCGATCTCGGTCAGGAGCGGTAGTCCCCATTGATCTCGACGTAGCGCTTGGTCAGGTCGCAGGTCCACACCGTGGCGCTGGCCTGGCCGACCCCGACGTCGACGCTGACCTCCAGCTCGGCGTTCTTCATGTAGGCGCTCATCGCGGCCTCGTCATAGGTCGCCGACACCGCGCCGTCCTGCGCGGCGACCAGCGGGCCGAACCGCACGTTCATCCGGTCGCGGTCGACGGGCTCGTCGGCGCGGCCGACGGCCATGACGATGCGGCCCCAGTTGGCGTCCTCGCCGGCGAAGGCGGTCTTGACCAGCGGGCTCTCGGCGATGGTGCGGGCGATCTTCAGCGCCGAGTCCTCGGAGGCGGCCTGGTTGACGGTGATCTTGACGAACTTGGTCGCTCCCTCGCCGTCGCGGACCAACTGGTGGGCGAGATCGAGCATCACCGCCGCCAGCTTGTCGCTGAAATCCGCCAGGCGCGGGTCGTCGGCCGCCTCGATGCGCGGCGCGCCCGACCGGCCGGTGGCGAACAGCAGGCAGGTGTCGTTGGTCGACCGGTCGCCGTCGACGGTGACGACGTTGAAGGTGGTCCGCACGTGCTTCGAGACCAGGGCCTGCAGCGCCGCCGGCGCGATGGCGGCGTCGGTGGCGACGAAGGCCAGCATGGTCGCCATGTTCGGCGCGATCATGCCCGAACCCTTGCAGACGCCGGCGATCCGCACTTCGACGCCGCCGATCTCGGCGGCGGCGAACGCCCCCTTGGGAAAGGTGTCGGTGGTCATGATCGCCCGCCCGGCCGCCGGCCAGGCGTCGGCGGTCAGGTTCTCGGCGATCCCCGGCAGCGTGGCGGTGATCTTGGCGTCGTCCAGCACCACGCCGATGACGCCGGTGGAGGCCAGCATCACCTCGTGCGGGGCGCAGCCGAGCTGGGCGGCCGCGCTTTCGGCCACCCGCGCCGCGGCGGCGGCCCCGGCCGCGCCGGTGAAGGAATTGGCGCAGCCGGCGTTGACCACCAGGGCGCGCACGCTGTCGCCGCCGGTCCGGGCCAGGGTCTCCTTGCACCAGTCGACGGGGGCCGAACCGACGCCGTGGCGAGTGAAGACGCCGGCGCAGGTCGCGCCCTCGGCGAAGCGCATCAGGAGAACGTCGGGCCGGTCATGCTTGTAGAATCCGGCGCGCCCGATGGCGATCTCGACGCCGCCGACGGGCGCGAGCGCGGGAAACGGCACGGCCAGGGGCGAAATCTGCAGACCGGGCTTGCCGGCGACGGGGGCTTGCGAACTCATGGTCACTTCTTTGCAGGCGGCGGCGCGGGTTTGGCGGCGGCGGGAGGCTGCACCCCGGGCGCGGCGGCGGGCGGGCGGAGCGCCTGGGCCGGCGCCGAGGCCGGCTCCTGCGGCGCGCCCGGAACATCCTGCGGCGGACCGACCAGCATGTTGATCTTGGCTTGCTTGCGCAGCTTCTCCAGCAGGTCGCGGACCTCGTCATAGGTCAGGAAACGGACGATCTGCGGCCGGGCGGCCTCCAGGGTGATCGGGGCCTCCAGCCGGCGGTCCTCGATCTTGAGCACGGCGAAGCCGCCCTCGACCTTGACCGGCCCGACGATCTCGCCGGGCTTGGCCGTCTTCAGGGCGGCGGCGTAGCCCTCGGGCATGACGTCGGCGGTGAAGTAGCCGAGGTCGCCGCCGTTGAACCGGGTCGCCGAATCGATCGAACGCTCCATGGCCAGGGCGTCGAACGAGGCGCCGCTCTGCAGCAGCTTTCTGACGTTCTGGGCGTCGGCCTCGTTGGCCAGCAGGATCTGGCGGGCGTGGAACTCCTCGGACTGCTTCGAGAGCTTCTGCTGTTCCTGGTAGAGGCCGCGGATGGCGTTCTCGTTGACCGCCTTGTCGACCACGCTCTCGACCAGCATGTCGCCGAGGATGCGCTCGCGGGCGGCGGCCAGGCGGCGTTGGGCGGCGGGGTTGGCGTCGATCTTCTGGCGCACCGCCTCGGCGGCCAGCAGCCTCTGGTCGACCACCTCGTCCAGCACCCGGCGGAACAGGTCCGACGAGGCGTCGAGCGGCTCGCCCTCGCTGATCATGCCCTGGGCGACGGCCTCGCGCTTGACGTCCGAGGCCCACACGGTCTGGTCGCCGACCGTCGCCACCGCGGCGTCGCCGGCCTCGGGCGGCTTGGGAGCCGCCTTGCGTTGGCCGCAGGCCGTCAGCGTCAAGCCGCAGAGCGCCGCCAGGAGGGCGATCTTGACGCCGGAAGCGGCGTGGCTGGACCTGATGGAGCCCATGCAGCGCAAACTCCGAGGGGAACGGGGAAAACCCGTCGCGTTGACAGGCCTTGAGGGGGTGCTTAAGTCTCGCGCGCGTGCAAGTCGAGCGGTTTTTCGGCTGGCTTCAGCGCGCCCCAACGCTCCGATCGTCGAGGCCGTCCAGCCTTTGCGCCGGCTTCATGTTCAATACCCGGAACCAAGACCTTCATGCTCGGCCTCGCCAAAAAGTTTTTCGGCTCCCCCAACGAACGCAAGGTCAAGGCGTTGCGCGCCCGCGTGGGCGAGATCAACGCCCTGGAGCCCAAGGTCCAGGCGCTCAGCGACGCTGAGCTCCGCGCCAAGACTCAGGAATTCAAGGACCGCCTGGCCAAGGGCGAGACGCTGGACGACCTGCTGAACGAGGCCTTCGCCGTCGTGCGCGAGGCGGCCAAGCGCACCCTGGGCCAACGCCACTACGACGTGCAGCTGGTCGGCGGCATGGTGCTGCACCAGGGCGGCATCGCGGAAATGCGCACCGGCGAGGGCAAGACGCTGGTCGGCACCGCGCCCGTCTACCTGAACGCCCTGGAAGGCAAGGGCGTCCATGTCATCACCGTCAACGACTATCTGGCCAGCCGCGACGCCGACTGGATGGGCCAGGTCTATCGCTTCCTCGGCCTCTCGGTCGGCGTGATCGTCAACGGCCTCAGCCAGGGCGAGCGACAAGCGGCCTATCGCTCGGACATCACCTACGGCACCAACAACGAGTTCGGCTTCGACTATCTGCGCGACAACCTGGTCTACAACCCGGCCGAGATGGTCCAGCGCGGCCACAACTTCGTCATCGTCGACGAAGTGGACTCGATCCTGATCGACGAGGCGCGCACGCCCCTGATCATCTCGGGTCCGACCGAGGACCGCTCGGAATTCTATCGGATCATCGACCTCCTGATCAAAGAGCTGATCCAGGACAAGGCGACCTACGATCACGACGAGAAGCAGCGTCAGGTCATCCTGACCGAGTACGGCACCGAAAAGGTCGAGGAGATCCTGGAGGCCGGCGGCCATCTGGTCGAGGACTCGGCGGGCCTGTGGGACCCGGCCAACGTCTCGGTGGTGCACCACGTCAATCAGGCCCTGCGCGCCAACGTGCTCTACACGCGCGACAAGGACTATATCGTCAAGGCCGGCGAGGTGATCCTGATCGACGAGTTCACCGGCCGCATGATGACCGGCCGGCGCCTGTCGGAAGGCCTGCACCAGGCCATCGAGGCCAAGGAAGGCGCCGAGATCCAGCCTGAGAACCAGACCCTGGCCTCGGTGACCATCCAGAACTACTTCCGCCTCTACAAGAAGCTGTCGGGCATGACCGGCACGGCGGCGACCGAGGCGCAGGAGTTCCTCGACATCTACAAGATGGACGTCGCCGAAATCCCGACCAACCGGACGATCCAGCGCGTCGACGAGGACGACGAGGTCTATCGCACCGAGGCCGAGAAGAACCGCGCCATCGTCAAGCAGATCGAGGACTGCTTCGTACGCGGCCAGCCGATCCTGGTCGGCACCGTCTCGATCGAGAAGTCCGAAGAGCTGTCCGACATCCTCAAGGCCCACGTCTTCGAGGTCGATGGCAAGAAGCGCAAAGGCATCCCGCACCAGGTGCTGAACGCCCGCTATCACGAACAGGAAGCCGGCATCGTCGCCGACGCCGGCGTGCCGGGCTCGGTGACCATCGCCACCAACATGGCCGGCCGCGGCACCGACATCCAACTCGGCGGCAACGTCGAGATGAAGACGGCCAAGTGGCGGCAGGAGCAGCGCGCGCTGGGCGTCGAGGTGACGCCGGAGATGGCCCTCGCCCACCAGCACGAGGTCGAGGAAGAGATCAAGGACCTCAAGGTCAAGGCGCTGGAGGCCGGCGGCCTCTACGTCCTGGGCACCGAGCGGCACGAAAGCCGCCGCATCGACAACCAGCTGCGCGGCCGGACCGGCCGCCAGGGCGACCCGGGCCGCTCGAAGTTCTTCCTGTCGTGCGAGGACGACCTGCTGCGCATCTTCGCCGGCGAACGGCTGGACGCGATCATGCGCACCTTCGGGGTCCAGGAAGACGAGGCGATCACCCACAAGTGGCTGAACGCCGCCATCGCCAAGGCCCAGACCCGCGTCGAGCAGCGCAACTACGAGATTCGCAAGAACCTGCTCAAGTACGACGACGTCGTGAACGACCAGCGCAAGGCGGTGTTCGAGCAACGCCAGGAGTTCATGGAGGCGACCGATCTGTCCGAGATCGTCGCCGAGATGCGCACCGACACCATCGCCGACCTGGTCGAGCGGCACCTGCCGCCCAAGGCCTACGCCGAGCAATGGGACGTCGACGGCCTGGCCGAACGGATCGAGTCGATCCTCGGTCTGCAACTGCCGATCCGCGAATGGGCCTCCGAGGACGGCATCGCCAACGAGGAGATCCAGCGCCGCGTCCAGACCGCCGCCGAGGCCCGGGCGACCGAGCGCGAGGGGATTCTCGGGCCGGAACAGACCCGCCAGGTCGAGAAGAACTTCCTGCTGCAGATGATCGACCTGCAGTGGCGCGAGCACCTGATGCACCTGGACCACCTGCGCAACGTCATCGGCCTGCGCGGCTATGGCCAGCGCGACCCGCTGAACGAATACAAGACCGAGGCCTTCTCGCTGTTCGAGAAGCTGCTGGCCGACCTGCGCCAGAACACCACCCGCTGGCTGATGACCGTCGAGTTCCAGTTCCAGGAGCCCGAGCCCCTGCCGCAGCCGCACGGCGGCCTGGTCGAGGTGCACATGAACCCGCTGACCGGCGAGAACGAGGCCGGCGGCGGCGCCATCCCCGACGGCCTGTCGGCCGAACAGCGCGAAGCCCTGCCGGTCACCGCCCTGCCGGCGGGCTGGGAGCGCACCAGCCGCAACGCCCCCTGCCCCTGCGGCTCGGGCAAGAAGTTCAAGCACTGCCACGGGGCCCTGGTCTAGGCTCCGACCGTTCCAAGGGCGGACGTCGCAGGGCGTCCGCCCTTTCTTCCTTCTATCCGCCCCCGGGGTCGATCTGGGCGGCGGGCGCGTCAGCGCCCGCGCACGCCCAGCCCTCCGATCGCCGCCGCCAGGACCAGCAGCCCGGCCGCGATCCAGGCGGCCGCGTGCAGCCCGGGGACCACCGCCGACGCGTCGCCGGCGACCAGCCCTCCGAACAACGCCACCCCGACCGCGCCCGCCGCCTGCCGCGCGGTGTTCAGCACGCCCGAGGCCACGCCCGCACGGGCCCGTTCGACGCTGGACAGCAACGCCGTGGTCATGGCCGGCACCGCCAGGCCCATGCCGCCCGGAATCAGCGCGAAGCCCGGCAGCATGTCCGCAAGGCCGCTGGACGCGTCCAGCCGGGTCAGCAGGGCGTAGCCGACCGCGCCGATCAGCCCGCCCACGGCGATCACCCGGCGCGGCCCGAACCGGCCCACCGCCCAGCCGCTGATCAGGTTCGAGACGATGAAGGTCGCGGTCAGGGGCAGGAAGGCCAGGCCCGCCTCGGTGGCCGAACGGCCGAGCACGCGCTGCAGGTAGAGGCCGAGCACGAAGATCATGCCGTAATAGGAGAAATTGACCGCGATCCCCACCGCCGTCGCGGCGCTGAAGGTCGGCCGGCGGAACACCTCCAACGGCAGCATGGGATGGCGGCCGCGGGCCTGGACCATCACGAACGCCGCCCCGGCGAGCCCGCCGCCGGCGGCCAGGGCCCAGACCAGCGGCCGGCCCCAGCCCGCCCCGCCGCCCTCGATGACCGCGCCGGTCAGGCCGAGCAGGGCGACCGTCGCCAGGACGGCGCCGGCGACGTCCAGCCGGGGCGCGTCGGTCCGGCCCGGCGCCTCCGGCGCGAACGCCCAGGTCAGGGCCGCGCCTAGGGCGCAGACCGGCAGATTGACCAGGAAGATGCTGCGCCAGCCCAGCCAGCCGATCAGCAGGCCGCCGATCACCGGTCCGGCGGCGATCGACACGCCGCCGGCGGCGGTCCAGACCCCGACGGCCTTGGCCCGGCGGCGAGGATCGTCGCCACAGGCGTGGGCCAGCAGGGCCAGGGACGGCGGCACCAGGAACGCGGCGGCGGCCCCCTGCACGGCGCGCGCGGCGACCAGGGCGACGACGCCGTTCGCCAGCCCGCACGCCGCCGAAGCGGCGGCGAACAGGCCGAACCCGGCCAGAAAGGCCCGCTTGGGCCCGAACCGGTCGCCCAACGCCCCGGCGGTGAGCAGCAGGGCGGCGAACAGCAGGGTGTAGCCGTCGACCACCCATTGCAGCCCGGCGACGCCGCCGCCGAACTCGGCGCCGATGCGCACCAGGGCGACGTTGACGATGGTGACGTCTAGCTGAACCACCACGAAGCCGAAGCTGGCGGCGGCGACGACGAGAGCGAGGGGCGCGGGACGGCGAAGGGCGACGGCGGTCATGCCGGCAGTCTGGCCGCCGCCGCCGCCGGATGCTTCACGAACCGATGAACCGTCCCGACCTCGAACCGGGTTAGGATCGCCATAATCCGGAGTCCGCCCCATGGAAGCCAATATCGCCGCCCCCGCCGCCCTGATCGCCGACCCCACCCGGGCGGCGATGCTTTCGGCCCTGCTCGACGGCCGCGCCCAGCCGGCCGGCGCCCTGGCCTGGGCGGCCAACGTCTCGGCCCAGGCGGCCAGCAATCACCTGGCCAAGCTGACGGCGGGCGGCCTCCTGAAGGTCGAGACCGCCGGCCGCCATCGCTATTATCGGCTGGCGAGCCCGGAAGTGGCCCACGCCGTCGAGGCCCTGGCCTGCCTCGCCCCGCCGATCCGGTCGCTGGACGAGCCGCGCTCGCCCAAGGCCCGCGCCCTGCGCCAGGCCCGCAGCTGCTATGGCCATCTAGCCGGACGGCTGGGCGTGGCCCTGACCGAGGCGCTGGAGGCCGGCGGGCTGATCGCCCAGCCCGAAGCCGGCGACGACCCCAGACACTTCACGCTCACCGAGGCGGGCCGACGGCGCCTCGCCGAGCTCGGCCTCGACGCCGCCGCCCTTCGCCCACGCCCCGGGCTGGCGCGGCGCTGCCTCGACTGGACCGAGCGCCGGCACCATCTGGCCGGCCCGCTGGGGGTCGCCCTGTTCGCCCGCATGGTCGCCCTGGGCTGGATCGAGCCGGCGCGCGGCGGCGGCCGGGCGGTGCGGCTGACCGCCGCCGGCGCCGAGGGACTGCGCGCCCTGGGCCTGGACCCGGCCGGCGCCGGGCTCGCCGTCGCCGCCTAGGACGCGGCAGGCCAGAGCGCGCCCGAGGCGTAGAGCGCCCAGGCGATCGCCACCGGCTGGAACGGCAGCCGCGCCCAGTAGTAGGCGCGGTTGGACGGCAGCCCGTCGACGCTGAGCCCCTGAAGGGCGTTCTTGAGGTTGGCCGGGAAGACGCAGACGAAATAGACCGCCAGGGCCCAGCCCGCCGCCAGCCGGGCGGCCGGCGCCAGCAGGCCGATCCCGCCGGCGATCTCGCAAAGGCCGGTGAACAGCACCACCTCGCGCGGGCGCGGCACGAAGTCCGGCATCATCGGCAGGTAGCGCCCCGGCTTGACCAGATGGTCGACGCCGAAGAACAGCAGCGGCAGGCTCATGCCCCAGACCATCGCCGCCCGCATGTCGAGGCCGTGGCCCAGCAGCAGGCCGGCCGCCGCCGCGACGGCGGCGACCACGGCCATCATCGCGAAGAACAGCATCGCCCGCGCCGCCGCGTTCAGGCCGACGGCCGCCAGGCGCCGTGGAAGCCGAACGGCGTCCGGCGCGGCAGCTCGACGACCGCGACCGGGCCGGCCGAGATGTCCTGGGCCTCGTAGACCACGAAGTCGCTGCGGTTCTCGGCGGCCCGCCAGACCACGGCGGTGATCCAGCCGTCGCCCTCGGCCGCGTCGGCCGACCGGGGGGCGAATACCGGCTCGGAGACGCAGTCGCCGCCGTCGAAGCCGGCGATGCTTCGCCGCCCGGTGGCGAAGTCGATGTGGACCAGGGCGTCGGCGCGCACGTCGCCGGGCCGCCGCCGCTGGGCGGCGAACCAGCCGTGGCGGTTGGCGAGGCCGGCGCGGCGCTCGTCGATGCGGGGGAACTCCCCGGCGAGGTCGTCGAGAGGCTCGCTGCGGATGACATTGGAAGCGCCGGACAGGTCGAAGGTCCACCGCGTCAGGCGCGCCCAGGACGGGGCGCCGGCGCCGCCGTCGGCGTTGGGGAACAATGGCGCGCGGTCGTATTGCATGACGTCGGCGACGATGCGGTCGCCGTCGTCCCAGGCGTTGAGGACATGGAAGACGTAGCAGGCCTCGGTCTCGAACCAGCGGATGGTCGAGACGTCGGCGTCGCGGCGCATGACGCCGACGAAGGCGCCCTTGCCCGGCTCCCAGGCGAAGGGCGGGCCGCCGCGCATGGCCCGCTCCAGGCTGCCGGTCAGCGGCAGGACCGGGAACAGCACATGGTCGCGGGTGACCATGAAGTCGTGGATCATCGAACAGTAGGGCGCCTCGAAGTCCTGGCGGCGGACCAGGCGGCCGGCGGCGTCGGCCACGCCGTAGCTGATCGTCGAGGACAGCGGAACCTCGCCGACCGCATAGGCGAAGAAGACCATCTCGCCGGTCTCGGGATCGATCTTGGGGTGGGCGGTGACCCGGCCGCCGAACGCGTCGCGATAGCCGCGCGATTCCAGGCTGTCAGGGTCCATTTCGAACGGCGCGTGGGCCTCCTCCAGCGCCAGCAGGCGGCCGCCGTGCCAGAGGACGTTGGTGTTGGCCACGCCGCCGTCGAGGCCGATCACCGACGGGTCGCTGCTGCGCGGGTCGCCCCAGCTGCCGAACAGGGCGCGGCCGGCGGCGTGCTCGGCGGTCCATTTCGGCGTGCGGGCGTAGCGGTTGCGATAACGGACGCGGCCGTCCTCCACATGGAAGGCGTGCATCATGCCGTCGCCGACGAACCAGTGATAGCCGCCGTCCCTGGGCGCGAACTGCGGGTTGGGGCCGTTGCGGTAGAGCACGCCGGCCAGCCCCGCCGGCAGCTCGCCCCGGACCGGCAGGTCGACGAAATCGTCCTCGCTGCGGATCGGCGCGAAATTGCCGCGCAGATAGGGGCTGTCCTCGACGTCGATCGCGACCTTGGCGTCCATGGCGGGTCTCCTGGCTTCGAGCGGAAGGCACAAAAATGTACTTCGTAAATTTATGTCGTAAAATATAAATTCGGGCAAGGTGGTTGTTCGAATCGGAGGAGACGGTGCCCAGAACGCTGTCCGACAACGACGTCGCGGACTTCCGCGACCGCCTGTGCGAGACCGCCCAGCGTCTTTTCGCCGAGCACGGCCCCGACGCGGTGACCATGCGCCAGCTGGCCGCCGAGCTGGGCGTCAGCCCCATGACCCCCTACCGGTACTTCCGCGACAAGGACGACATCCTGGCGGCGGTGCGCGCCAACGGCTTCGAGCGTTTCGCCGCCGCGCTGGAGGCCGCCTACGACGCCGCCGACGACCTGCGCGACAAGGCCGCCGCCGTGGGCGAGGCCTACGCCCGCTTCGCCTTCGACAACCCCCAGGCCTATCGCCTGATGTTCGACCTGACCCAGCCCAACGAGAACGACTATCCCGAGCTGGTCCGCGCCTCCGCCCGCGCCCGCGCCACCCTGACCCGCCACGTCGAGGCCCTGATCGAGGCCGGCGCGCTCAAGGGCGACCCGGTGCTGTGCGCCCATATCCTGTGGGCGTCGCTGCATGGCGCCATCGTGCTGCAGCTCACCGGCAAGCTCGATCCCGCCATCGACCCCGACCGGTTCCGGCACGCGCTGATGAGCGCCGTCGGCCGCGGGCTCGGCCTGTTCTCGCCCGACAGGCCTTGACCGCCGCCGCGTAAGCCTCGCCACCTTGGCCGAAGACCCGGGAGGATCGTGATGACCGACGCGCCGACGCCGTTCGAGGTCGATTGGCCAAAGGCCGAGGTCGACCGCGTGCTCGATCTGGTCCGCGCCTATCCGTGGCCGCCCGCGCCGGCGGTCGAGGACGGCTGGGGCTACGGCTGCGACGGCGGCTTCCTGCGCTCGCTGTGCGCGCGCTGGACCGACGGCTACAACTGGCGCGCCGCCCAGGCCGACCTCAATCGCCACCCGCAGCACCGCGCGCGGATCGAGGACTTCGACATCCATTTCCTGCACGTGGTCGGCGAGGCGCAGGGCCGCCGGCCGCTGCTGCTGTCGCACGGCTGGCCAGGTTCGCATTACGAGTTCTGGGGCGTGATCGAGCGGCTGGCCTTTCCCTCGCGCTTCGGCGGCCGGGCCGAAGACGCCTTCGATCTGGTCATCCCGTCCCTGCCCGGCTTCGGCTTCTCGTCGAAGCCCGCCCGGCCGGTCGGCCAGAGGCTGACGGCGCGGCTGTTCGGCAAGCTGATGACCGAGACGCTCGGCTACGACCGCTACCTGGCCCAGGGCGGCGACTGGGGGGCGCTGGTCACTTCGTGGCTGGGGATCGACCACGCCGACCATGTGCGCGCCATCCACCTGAACATGATCGGACTGCGCCCCGCCGGCCCGCCGCGCACCGAGGCCGAGATCGCCTGGATCACCCGCTTCGGCGCGATGATGGAGCAGCTCGGCGCCTATTTCCGCCTGCAGGCCTCCAAGCCGCAGTCGCTGGCCTGGCTGGGCGCCGGCAACCCGGTCGGCCAGGCGGCCTGGATCGTCGAGCGTTTCCACGACTGGTCCGACCTGCGCGAGCGGCCGCTGATCGGCGTCTATGAAATGGACCAGCTGATCACCAGCGTCATGATCTATGTGATGAGCGGATCGTTCGCGACCGGCGCCTGGTACTATCGCGGCCTGATCGAGGAGGGCGGCGCGACCCTGGCCGAGGGCCAGCGCTGCGAAACCCCGACCGCCTTCGCCAACTTCCCCGGCGAGCCGTTGTACCAGCCGCCGCCGCGCAGCTGGGCCGACCGGGCCTACAACATCGTCCGCTGGACCGACATGCCGCGCGGCGGCCATTTCGCGGCGATGGAGGCGCCGGACCTCTTCGCCGAGGAGATTCTGGCCTGGGGCCGCGAGGTCGGCTAGGCGGCGCGGCGGAAGGGCTTTCGCCAGCCTTCGCGGACGGCTAAGAGCCGGCCATGACCCTTCGCTTCGACTTTGTCTCAGACAACACCGCCGGCTGCGCGCCCGAGGCCCTCGCCGCCCTGACGGCCGCCAATTCGGGCTTCGCGTCCGGCTATGGCACGGACACGGTCACCGCCCAGGCGGCCGACGCCGTGCGCGGCCTGCTCGACGCCGACGCGGCGGTCTATTTCGTGGCCTCGGGCACCGCCGCCAACGCCGTGGCCCTGGCCGCGCTGTGCCGGCCGTTCGAGGCGGTGATCGCCCACGAACACGCCCATATCTGCACCGACGAGACCGGCGCCCCCGGCCTGTTCGGCCACGGCGTCGGCCTGACCGGCCTACCCGGCGCTTCCGGCCGCATCGAGGCCGGGGCCCTGGCCGCCGCGCTCGACCAGCCGGACGTCTCGCACCGCCAGTCGCCGGCCGCCCTGTCGCTGACCAACGCCACCGAATACGGCGCCGTCTATCCGACCGCCGACCTGGCCGCCCTGACCGCCGCCGCCAAGGCCAAGGGCCTCGGCGTCCACCTCGACGGGGCGCGGCTGGCCAACGCCGCCGCGGCCGGGTTCGACCTCAAGGCCATCGGGGCAATGGGCGTCGACATCCTGGTGTTCGGCGGCACCAAGGCCGGTATGACCCCGACCGAGGCCGTGGTGCTGTTCGACAAAAGCCTCGCCCGCCGCTTCGACGCCCGCCTTAAACAGTCGGGCCAACTGCCGTCCAAGGGCCGCTTCTACGCAGCGCCCTGGATCGGCATGCTGGAGGGCGGGTCGGACTCGGCGCTGCTGCGCCGCGCCGCCCACGCCAACGCCATGGCCCGCAAGCTGGCGGCGCTGTCGCCCTTCCCCCTGACGCACCCGGTCGAGGCGAACGGCGTGTTCGTCCAGATGGACGAGCCCGCGCTGGGGCGGCTGCGCGGACAAGGCTGGGCGGCCCACCGCTTCCTGGACGGCTCGGTGCGCTTCATGTGCTCGTGGGCCACCACCGACGAGGCGGTCGAAGCCCTGGGCGCGGCGCTGCGCGCGATCGGCTAGTTTTTCTGGGCGCTCGCAGACGCGCTCTTGTCCTTGCGCTTGGGCGGCAACGGCTCCCCGGCCGTTCTATGGGCTTCGATCTCGGTGTTGGCGGCCTGCAGCGCGAGGAAGCGCTGCGGATTGGCGGGATGGCTCGACTTGATGAAAATCGAGCCGGAATTTTCGACCGACATCTTCCGCAAGAATTCGGGAGCGTGAGCGGTGTCGTATCCGGATCGCGCCGAATAGTAGAGGCCCACATAGTCCGCCTCCGCCTCGAATTCGGCGGACGCGAACTGGGAGCCGACCTGGCTGCCGGCCTTCGTGAACGCGTCCTGGGTGTTGACCCCCCGCCCCACGCGGACAATACAACCAAGACGACATTCATCAATAATTAGACCTGGAGGCGCGCCGCCGTCGAACCGCCCGACACCGATACGACATCCACATCGCCAGGCCCGAGCGATGCCTGGCCGGCCGGCGGCGGCAAAGCGGTCACCTCGCCGCCGCCCCGCGCGGCGGGGGCGACGCCCAGCATGGCGGCGATGTCGGCGGCGGGCACCGGCGGGCTGATGAAATAGCCCTGAATCTCACGGCAGCCGTGGGTGCGCAGTTCGGCCAGCTGCTCGGCCGTCTCGACCCCCTCGGCCGTGGTGTCGATGCCGAGGCTGGCGCCCAGGCCGGTGACGGCCCGGACGATCGCCAGGGCGTCGGCGTCGTGCGGCAGGTCGCGGATGAAGGTCTGGTCGATCTTGATCTTGTCGAACGGGAAGCTGCGCAGGTAGCTCAGCGACGAATAGCCGGTGCCGAAGTCGTCCATGGAGATGCGCACGCCCAGGTCGCGGATGCTGTGCAGCACCGCCATGTTGGCGGCGTTGTCCTGCAGCAGCACCGACTCGGTGATCTCCAGCTCCAGCCGGTGCGGCGACAGGCCCGAGGCCGACAGCGCCGAGACCACGGTCTGCACCAGATGGCGGCTGCGGAACTGGGCCGGCGACAGATTGACCGCCAGACGCACATGCTCGGGCCAGGCGGTGGCCTCGGCGCAGGCCTGGCGCAGCACCCATTCGCCCAGGGGCACGATCAGGCCGATCTCCTCGGCCAGGGGAATGAAGTCGGCGGGCGAGACTAGGCCGCGGGCCGGATGGCGCCAGCGCAGCAGCGCCTCGCAGCCCTGCACCCGTTCGGCCCCGAGGCTGAACAGCGGCTGGTAGTACAGTTCGAACTCGCCGGCGACGAGGGCGTGGCGCAGGTCGAGTTCGAGCGCGCGGCGGGTCTGCACCCGGTCGTCCATCGCCCGTTCGAAGAAATGGAACCCGCCGCGGCCCTCGCCCTTGACGCGGTAGAGCGCCATGTCGGCCTTCTTCAAGAGCTCGTCGCCGCTGTCGCCGTCCGACGGCGCGGCGGCGATGCCGACGCTGGCGCCGATCACCACCTGATGGCCCATGACGTCGAAGGGATGGCTGACCGCCTCGACGATGCGGTCGGCCAGGCGGGCGGCGCCGCTGAGATCGTCCAGGCCGGTCTGCACGATGGCGAACTCGTCGCCGCCCAGGCGGGCGATGGTGTCGCCCTCGCGCACGCAGCCGAGCAGCCGCTTGCCGGCGACCTGGAGCAGGGCGTCGCCGACCGGATGGCCCAGGGTGTCGTTGACGGTCTTGAAATGGTCGAGGTCGACGCAGAGCACAGCCAGCATCTCGTCGCGCCGCCGGGCGCGGGCCAGGGCCTCGCTCAGCTCCTTGTGGAACAGCACGCGGTTGGGCAGGTCGGTCAGGGCGTCGTAGTGGGCCATGCGCGCCAGCTGGGCCGAGCCGAGGCGGTTGGCTTCGTTGGCGGCCTGCAGCAGGCCCAGCACCGCGCCGACGCCGACATAGCGGCCCTCGTCGACGATGATGAACCCGCGCAGCAGGTCCGACGGGCGGTCGGTCAGCACGGCGCCGGTGAAATCGGCGATCGGGGTCGAGCCCTCGACGACCAGCGGCCCCTTGTCCATCAGGGCCGTAACCGGGCGGCGGGCGTAGAGGGCGCGGCCGTACTCCGCCGCCATCAGCAGGAAGAACGCGTTGCGCTCGACCAGGCCGATCGGCCGGTCGTCGTCGTCGAGCACCGGCACGATCAAGGTGTCCGGCTCGGCCTTGAACCGGTCATACAGCTGTTGACCGAGATGATCGGCGCGCGCCGGCTCCACGGAGACGGCGAGACTGCTTAAACTGGACATACGATGACCTCCAAGAACGGAGAAATCATCGCGCGGCTAATGAGGTGCTAACGCCGCCGATCCGGCCCGGCGTTCTCACAAAAACTTCTTCCAATCGTCATAAAGCTTGCCGAACACCTGACGGAACAGGCTATTCGGCGGCCAGGGCCTGCAAGCGTCCGGTGGCGCGGGCCAGGCGCTCGTCGATGATCTGCTCGGCCTCGGCGACGATGCGGTCGACAAGTTGCCTGACCGTCGGCACGTCGTGAATCAGGCCCTGGATCATGCCGGCCGACCAGACGCCGTGGTCGACGTCGCCGCTCTCCAGCCCCTCGCGGCCGCGCACGCCTTTGACCAGGTCGGCGACGTCCTCGAACTTGGCCCCGCCCCGGCGCTCGATCTCGACCACCTGCTGGCTGACCGCGTTCTTGGCCACGCGGGCGGTGTTGTGCAGCGTACGGAAGATCAGGTCGGTGGCCCGCTCGTCGTTGGCGACCATCTGCTGCTTGAAGTTGTCATGGATCGGCGCTTCCTGGGTGGCGCAGAAGCGGGTGCCCATGTTGATGCCGTCCGCCCCCAGGGCCAGGGCCGCGACCAGGCCGCGACCGTCGCCGAAGCCGCCCGAGGCCAGCATCGGCACCTTCACCCTGTCGGCGGCGGCCGGGATCAGGATCAGGCCGGGGATGTCGTCCTCGCCGGGGTGGCCGGCGCATTCGAAGCCGTCGATGGAGATGGCGTCGACGCCCATGCGCTCGGCCGACAGGGCGTGGCGGACCGCCGTGCACTTGTGGATGATCTTGACGCCGTGCGCCTTGAGGTCGTCGACATGCTCCTGCGGCTTGTAGCCGGCGGTCTCGACGATCTTGATCCCGCTCTCGATGATGGCGCGGCGATATTCCGCATACGGCGGCGGCTTGATGGCCGGCAGGATGGTCAGGTTCACGCCGAACGGCTTGTCGGTCATCTCGCGGCAGCGCCTGATCTCGGCCTCCAGCGCCTCGGGCGTCGGCTGGGTCAGGGCGGTGAGGAAGCCCAGCGCCCCCGCCTCGGCCACGGCCGAGACCAGCTCGGCCCGGCCGACCCACTGCATGCCGCCCTGGGCGATGGGATGCTCGACGCCGAAAAGCTCGGTGAAACGGGTCCTGATCGCCACGCGCGGCCTCCTAAACGTCTGTTCAAAATAACTGTGACGCCTTCCCCCGGCGTCAGGCAAGCCGTTTGAGTCCCCTCGCCGCGCCGGCCCGCTTGGGCTAGGAACGGCTGGTGACCACCCCATCCCCTTCACTGACCGTCCTTCGCGGCGGCCTCGTCTATCTGCGCGACGATCCCTTCCTGACCGACCCGGCTGCGGCGCTGGTCCATGAGAGCGACGGCGTGGTCATCTGCCGCGACGGCGTGATCGAGGCGGTCGGCGCCTACGACGCCCTGCGCGGGCGCATCCCGGCCGACGCCGAAGTGGCGCGCTACGCGGACAGCCTGATCGTCCCCGGATTCGTCGACGCCCACGTCCACTATGTGCAGACCGGCATGATCGGCTCGGCCGGCCATCAATTGCTGGACTGGCTGAACGACTACGCCTTCCCGGCCGAGCTCGCCTTCGCCGACCGCGCCCACGCCGAGGCGACCGCCGACCTGTTCTGCGACGAGATGCTGCGCAACGGCGTCACCAGCGCCCTGGTGTTCTGCTCCGTCCACGCCCATTCGGTCGACGCCCTGTTCGAGGCGGCCGCCCGGCGCGGCATGCGCCTGGCGGCCGGCAAGACCATGATGGACCGCCTGGCGCCCGCCGGCCTGCTCGACACCGCCCAGTCCAGCTACGACCAGTCCAAGGCGCTCATGGACCGCTGGCACGGCCGCGGCCGCGCGCTCTACGCCGTCACCCCCCGGTTCGCCGGGACCAGCACCCCCGAGCAGCTGGCCCTGGCCGGGGCCCTGAAGGCCGAGCGTCCCGACGCCCTGGTCCACACCCACGTCTCGGAGAACCTCGCCGAGATCGCCATGGTCCGCGACCTGTTCCCGGAAGCGGCCGGCTATCTGGACGTCTACGACCGCCATGGCCTGGTCGGCCCCGGCGCGGTGCTGGCCCACGGCGTGCACCTGACCGAGAGCGAGCTATGCCGCTGCTGCGAGGCCGGCGCGGCCATCGCCCACTGCCCGACCTCGAACCTGTTCCTGGGCAGCGGGCTGTTCCGCGTCGACCGGGCCAAGGACCCGCACCGCCCGGTCGAGGTCGGCCTGGGCACCGACATCGGGGCGGGCCCCAGCTTCTCGATGCTGGCCGTCGCCGGCGAGGCCTACAAGGTCGGCCAGCTCGGCGGCTACGCGCTGGACGCGGCCAAGGCGCTCTATCTCGCCACCCTGGGCGGGGCGCGGGCGATGGGGATCTCCGACCGGGTCGGGACGCTGGCGCCGGGCATGGAGGCCGACCTGGCCGTCCTCGACCCCGCGGCGACGCCCTTGCTGAAGTTCCGCAACGACCGCTCGCGCTCGGTCGAGGAGACGCTGTTCGTGCTGATGGCCCTGGGCGACGACCGCGCCGTCCGCGCGACCTACGTCGCCGGCCGGCTGGCCCACGACCGCGACGCGCCTCGGCGATTGTCGCCTGCCCTGGGCGCAGCGCGGGCGCCGTCCGACCCGACAGTCGCCCGCGGTCGCGATCCGAACGCCTGAAAGACGCCGTCGGGCTGAGGCCGTTCGGATCGCCCTCGCCGCGGCGACGTCGGCCAACCCGCCGCTGCGAAGAAGACCGTCCGCCTCTTCGACCAGGAGACGGTTGAAGCTGCGCTCGGTTAAGAATTTCCAGAGCAGCAGGAATCGCGCCAGGCGCGATATCCTGCAGAGGTGTTCGGCCAGAGCGCGCCTACAGCCCGAGATCGCTCAGCGAGGGATAGTCATCCGGCCGGCGCCCCAGCGGCCAGTGGTACTTGCGATCGGCCTCACGGATCGGGGCGTCGTTTATGCTGGCGAGGCGGCGGCGCATCAGGCCGCGCTCGTCAAACTCCCAAAGCTCGTTGCCGTAGGACCGAAACCAAGCGCCGACATCGTCGCGCCATTCATAGGCGAAGCGCACCGCCATGCGGTTTTCTCGGAATCCCCACAGCTCCTTGATGAGACGATAGTCGAGTTCCCGGCTCCACTTCCGGGCCAGAAAAGTAGCTATCGCTTGGCGACCTTCGAGGAACTCGGCCCGATTGCGCCAGCGGCTGTCGGGCGTGTAGGCCAGCACGACGCGCTCGGGATCGCGCGTGTTCCAGGCGTCTTCGGCGAGACGAACCTTCCGGACGGCGGCCTCGACGGTCGTGAACGGCGGCGACGGCGAAGGCTCGACTTCCATCATCTTGCTCCTTCCCCGGCGGCGAGCCTGGCCCGCAGTTCGGCGTTTTCGGCCTCGAGGGCGGTCAGGCGATCGCGCAGCGGCTGCACGGCCTCGGCGATTTCCGCCTGGGTGAACCGCGGGGTGATGTGCTGCGGGCAGTTCCAGTCGAACGCGTCGAGATGCAGCCGCAGGATACGTTCGGGCCTGGCCTTGTAGCCGGGCGCGGAAAGGACCGCCGCAAGGTTCGGATCTGCGTCGAGCGGCACGACCTCGACATGCGCCAGGATCTTGAGCCGCGCCCTGTGCACATAGTCCATCAGGATCAGGGCGACGCGGTCGTCGGCGCCGATGTTGCCGACGCTGATATACTGTCGATTGCCGCGGTAATCGGCGAAGGCCAGCGTCTTGTCGTCCACGACCATCAGGAAACCGGGCGGGCCGCCGCGGTGCTGGACATAGGGCCACCCGGTCTCCGAGACGGTCGCCATGTAGAAGCTGTCGCGCCGAGCGATGAAGACGGCCTCATCGTGCGTGAATCTGTCGGACCGCCGATCGCCGTTGAAGTCCCACCAGACCCGATCGCCGCCCATCGCCGCCTGCGCCGCGCGAACGCTCGGCGTCGCGGTGATATCGAGGAATCCATAGGACATGGTCGAGTTCCCACCCATGAGGAAGGCGTGGGCTGGCGGCCAGAACGGCCTGCCAGCCCGCGCCGGCCGTCAGGCAGCTTCGGCGGCGTGGACGACGGGGAAGTCGATGTCGGTCTGCGCGACCACATTGAGCAGGTTGGTGAAGACGTTCTCGGCCGCGACGGCGATGATCTCAACGATCTGGCCGTCGGAGAAGCCGGCGTCGCGAACCGCCTTGATGTCGCCGTCGCTGACCTTGCCGCGTTCGCGCACCACCTTGGCCGCGAATCGGACCGCCGCATCCGCCTTTGCGTCGCCGGATCGGCCCTTGCGGTTGAGGGCGATCTCTTCCGACGTGATCTTCGCCAGGTTCAGCCCGAGATAGCTGTGCGCCGACAGGCAGTAGTCGCAGTCGTTCACCTGGGCGACGGCGAGTGCGATCCGCTCTCGCGTCTTGACGTCGAGCGTCCCGGCGAGCGCGCCGTTGTTGCTGGTGAAGCCCTGCAATACGGCCGGGCTGGCGGCGATCAGGCCGAACATGTTGGGGACGACGCCGAGCTGCTTTTGGACGGCGTCCAGGATCGGCTTGGACGCATCGGGGACATCGTCGCGGGCGGGAATTGTCAGGCGGGACATGGCCGTTTCCTTCGCAGGTCCGAAACCAGAGCGGTTACGTGCCTCAGGATATATCGGGTTCCGAATAATGAGATAATATGGCGGTTATGGGAAATTAGTTCTCGAAAAATGGTATATTTATGGACCGTCTTGAAGCCATGAAGATCCTGTTGCGGGTGGTCGACACAGGAAGCTTCTCGGCCGCCAGCAGGGCGCTGGGCGTGCCCCTGGCCACTGTGAGCCGGAAGGTGGGCGAGCTTGAAGCCCATCTGGGGACCAGGCTCCTGACTCGCACCACGCGCAAAGTTGCCGTGACCGATCCCGGCGCCGCCTATGTGGTTTCGGCCAGGCGCATCCTCGATGAGCTGGACGAGATCGAGCGCGCCGCCTCCGGAGAATTCCATGCGCCGCGTGGCGAACTGGTGGTGACGGCGCCGATCCTGTTCGGACAGCTGCACATCCTTCCGGTCATCACCGAGTTCCTGGCCGCCTATCCGGAAATCAACGTCCGGTTGGCGCTGGCGGACCGCAACCTTCACCTGCTCGAGGACCATGTCGATATGGCGGCGCGGATCGGGCCCTTGCCGGACAGCCGCATGGTGGCCACGCGCATCGGTTCGATGCGGACGGTTGTGTGCGCCAGCCCGGAACTGCTCGCCGCCCACGGCCTGCCCAAGGCGCCCGAAGACCTGGCGAACCTGCCCGCCGTCAATTTCGATTTCCTGTCCCCGGCCTCCGTCTGGCCATTCAGGCGGAAAGACACCAAGGGCGGTTTCGACATGCCTATCCGGCCACGTCTCTCCGTCTCCACTGCGGAAGCGGCGGTCTGGGCGGCGGCTCAAAGCGTCGGCGTGGCTCGAGTGCTCCACTATCAATGCGCGGACGCCGTGCGCGACGGGTCGCTCCGCATCGTCCTGACGGACTTCGAGGTTGAACCCCTGCCAGTTCACTTGATGCACGCCGGGCGTGGCGCGCTACCCTCAAAGATGCGGGTCTTCCTGGACTTCGCCGCGGATCGCCTCAGGAAAAGGCTGACCTCGTACTGACATTGCGGCGACGGCCTTCGGGTTTTCGCCCGGCCTGGTCGCGCAACGCCCCTGGCGGCGAGCATCTCCCCTCATCGCGGGGGGAAGACCAAAAAGCCTTAGGCGACGCCGGTCTGGCCGATGGCGTAGAAGCGTTCGGCCCGCTGCTTGCGCACCTGGTCGGGCGTCAGGCCGAGCAGGGCCTTCAGCTCCTCCTCGACCGCGTCGCCGACGGCGCGGATGGCGGCTTCGGGATCGGAATGGGCCCCGCCCGCCGGCTCTTGGATGATGCGGTCGACGATGCCGTAGCCGATCAGGTCCTGGGCGGTGATCTTCATCGACACCGCCGCGTCCTTGGCCCGCGCGCCGTCGCGGAACAGGATCGAGGCCGCCCCCTCGGGCGAGATCACCGAATAGATCGAGTGTTCGAGGATCAGCACCTTGTTGGCCGCCGCCAGGGCGATGGCCCCGCCCGAGCCGCCCTCGCCGGTGACCGTGGTCACCATCGGCGTGCCCAGGGTCAGGCCGCGCTCGGTCGAGCGGGCGATGGCCTCGGACTGGCCGCGCTCCTCGGCGCCGACGCCCGGATAGGCCCCGGCGGTATCGACGAAGGTGACCACCGGCATGTTGAATTGCTCGGCCATGTCCATCAGGCGCACGGCCTTGCGGTAGCCTTCGGGCCGGGCCATGCCGAAGTTGTGCTTGATGCGGGTGACGGTGTCGTGGCCCTTCTCGTGGCCCATCACCACCACCGGCACGCCGCGGAAACGGCCCAGGCCGCCGACGATGGCCTGGTCGTCGGCGAACTTGCGGTCGCCGCGCAGCTCGACGAACTCCTCGATCAGACCCTCGACATAGTCGACGAAGTGCGGCCGCTCGGGATGGCGCGCCACCTGGGTCTTCTGCCAGGCGTCCAGGCCGGCGTAGGCTTCCCGCCGCAAGGTGTCGACCCGCGAGCGCAGGGCGGCGATCTCGGCGTCGAACGCGCCCGGGCCGGCGGTCTCGGAGAGCTTGGACAGCTCCTCGATCTTGGTTTCCAGCTCGGCGATGGGACGCTCGAACTCGAGGTAGTGCGCGGCCATTGGGACTCGGGATTGCCGTGGACGGAAGCGCCGGAAACTAGAGCGCGGCCGGCCAAAGGGGAAGCGGCTTTGCGCCGGAGGCTCCCGGCGGGGCGCGCGGGCTCCGGCTCAGAACCCGTAGGCGGCGGCGTAGTCCCGGTCCTTGGCGGCGATCTGCTTGGCCAGGTTCACGATCACCTTGGCCTGTTTCCAGGTGGCGTCGTCCTGCATCTTGCCGTCCAGCATGGCCACGCCCGAGCCGTCCGGCATCGCCTCCAGGATGCGACGGGCGAAGGCGACCTCGGCCGGGTCGGGGCTGAACACCGCCTTGGCGATGGCGATCTGGCTGGGATGCAGGCTCCAAGCCCCGGCGCAGCCCATCAGGAAGGCGTTGCGGAACTGCTGCTCGCAGGCGACCGGGTCGTCGATGGCCCCGAACGGGCCGTAGAACGGCTTGATGCCGTAGGCGGCGCAGGCGTCGACCATCCTGGCGAAGGTGTAGTGCCACAGGTCCTGCTGCACCGAGACGCGCTCGCCGCCGTCGGCGCGGGGGTCCTCGATCACCCGATAGCCGGGATGGCCGCCGCCGACGCGGGTGGTCTTCATGGCCCGGCTGGCGGCGAGGTCGGCGGGGCCGAGGCTGATCCCCTGCATGCGCGGGCTGGCCCCGGCGATGGCCTCGACATTGTTGACGCCCTCGGCGGTCTCGAGGATGGCGTGCAGCAGGATCGGCCTTTGCAGGTGATGCTTGGCCTCCAGCGAAGCCAGCAACTGGTCCATGTAGAAGATGTCCCACGGCCCCTCGACCTTGGGCACCATGAGGACGTCCAGCTTCGAGCCGGCCTTGGCGACGATCTCGGTCACCTCGTCCAGGTGCCAGGGCGAATTCAGACAGTTGATCCGCGCCCAGAAGCCGACGCCCATCGAGGCGAAGTCGATGTTGCGGGCCATGTCGATCAGGCCGGCGCGGGCGGCTTCCTTGGCGTCGGCGGGGATGGCGTCTTCGAGATTGGCCAGGATCACGTCCACGGTCGGGGCGATCTCGGGCACCTTGGCGCGCACCTTGTCGAGGTGCGGCGGCACGAAGTGGATCATGCGCTCGACGCGGACCGGCGGCTCGCGCAGCGGCGCCGGCGCGCCGATGGCCAAGGGCTTGAAAAATCCACGCGGCGTCTTCATCGGCGCATCCCCGTCGTTTCTTTTCGCAGTTGCGAAGAGCTTTGCGGCGACGGGAACGGAGCGTCAAGAATGAACCGTCCTTCCCCCGATCGCGGGGGGAAGGGCGGGTGAGCTCAGCGGCCGACCATGGCCATGCCGCGTTCGTCGTAGCGGTCGCCTTCGACCGCCGTTTCGGGGATCGCCGCGCCGATGGCGGCCAGGTCCTCGGCCGACAGGGCGATCGCGGCCGCTCCGGCGTTCTCCTCCAGGCGTCCGATCTTGGTGGTGCCGGGGATGGGGGCGATGTCCTCGCCCTGGTGCAGCAGCCAGGCCAGGGCGAGCTGGGCCGCCGTGACGCCCTTCTGTCGGGCCAGGCCGGTCAGCGCCTCGACCAGCGACAGGTTGCGGCCCAGGGCCTCGCCCTGGAACCGCGGCAGGGTGCGGCGGAAGTCGTCCGCGCCGAGAGATTCGGCGTCCTTGACCGCGCCGGTCAGGAAGCCGCGGCCCAGGGGGCTGTAGGGCACGAAACCGATCCCCAGCTCGCGCACCGTCGGCAGCACCTCGGCCTCCGGTCCCCGCTCCCACAGCGAGTATTCGCTCTGCAAGGCCGAGACCGGGTGGACGGCGTGGGCGCGGCGGATGGTCTGGGCCCCGGCCTCGGACAGGCCGAAGAACCGCACCTTGCCGGCGGCGACCAGATCGCCCACGGCCCCGGCCACGTCCTCGATCGGCACGTTGGGATCGACCCGGTGCTGATAGAACAGGTCGATGGTCTCGATCCCCAGCCGCTTCAGCGAGGCGTCGGCCACCGCCTTGATGTGCTCGGGCCGGCTGTTGACCCCGACGGGGCGGCGCGGGCCGTCGCCGGGCGGGATGTCGAAGCCGAACTTGGTGGCGATGACCGCCTTGTCGCGCAGGCCCTTCAGGCCCCTGCCGACCAGTTCCTCGTTGACGTAGGGGCCATAGACCTCGGCGGTGTCGAACAGGGTCACGCCCAGCTCCACTGCGCGATGCAGGACGGCGACGGCGTCCTTTTCGTCGGCAGCCGGGCCGTAGGCCCAGCTCATGCCCATGCAGCCGAGGCCGATCGCCGAAACCTCAAGGCCGCTCTTGCCGAGTTTACGCGTCTTCATGCCGCTCTCCTGATTGTCCGGGATGACGTGGCAAGATTTAGGGCGCGGTCGCTGTTCGATAAGCGCTTGCAGATTCAGCGGTCTATTGAGCAAGATTCATCAATGGATCGTCGCCCCCTGCCCGACCTGGCCGTGTTCGCCCTCGTCGCCGAACGGCGCAGCTTTCGCCGGGCGGCCGCCGAGCTGGGGGTCTCCGCCTCGGCCCTGAGCCACGCCATCCGCAATATCGAGACCCGGCTGGGCGTGCGCCTGCTGCATCGGACCACCCGCAGCGTCGCGCCCACCGAGGCGGGCGAGCGGCTGCTGGCGCGGCTGGCCCCGGCCCTGGCCGACATCGACGAGGCCCTGAACGAGGTGGCCAGCTTCCGCGACCGGCCGTCGGGCCGGCTGCGGCTGAACATGGCGCGCTCGGCGGCCCGCATGCTCATCGCGCCGGAGGTCGGCGGCTTCCTCAAGGCCTATCCCGACATCCGGCTGGAGATCGTCACCGACGACGGCCTGGTCGACATCGTCGCCGGCGGGTTCGACGCCGGCCTGCGCCTGGGCGAGAGCCTGCAGGCCGACATGATCGCGGTGCCGGTCAGCGGCGACGTGCGGTTGGTGGCCGTGGGCTCGCCCGACTATCTGCGCCGCTGCGGCGCGCCAGCCTCGCCCGCCGACCTGACCGGCCATGTCTGCTTTCGCACCCGCTTTCCCAGCGGGGCGATGTTCCCCTGGGAGTTCGAGCGGCGGGGCGAGACGGCGGTCGTGCATGTCGACGGCCCGCTGGTCTCGGACGAGGCCGAGGTCATCCGGCAGGCCGCGTTGCAGGGCGCGGGCCTGGCCTTCCTGTTCGAGGGCCTGGTCCAGGCCGAGATCGCCGACGGCCGCCTGGTCCAGGTGCTGCCGGACTGGTGCGAGAGCTTCCCCGGCTTCTTCCTCTATTATCCCAGCCGGCGGCAGGTCTCGCCGGCCCTGCGCGCCTTCATCGACTGGATGCGATGGCCGAGGCCTTCCCGCCGAGCTCCATGAAGAACGGGATCAGCGAGGCCAGCAGCAGCAGGGCCATGGCGATATTGAACGTCCGCAGCGCCGTCGGCCGGTCGAGGAAACGCCGCAGCCCTTGGCCGAACCCCGCCCAGGAGGCGACGCACGGGCCGTTGATCAGGGTGAAGATCACGGCCACCGCCACCACGTTGAAGACGTAGCCGGCGGTCGGGGCGTAGGCGGTGACCGCGCCCAGCGCCATGGCCCAGGCCTTGGGGTTGACCCACTGGAAGGCGGCGGCCTGGAGAAAGGTCATCGGCTCGCCGTCGGCGGCGCCGGCCTTGAGGCCCTCGGTGGTGGCGATGCGCCAGGCCAGATAGACCATGTAGGCCGCCCCAGCCCAGCGCAGCACGTCGTAGAGCCAGGGCGCCAGGGCGAACAGGCCGCCCAGGCCCCAGCCGACGGCGACGACCATCGGGCCGAAGCCGACGCTGACGCCCAGCATGTGCGGCACGCTGCGCCGGAACCCGAAATTGGCCCCCGAGGCCAGCAGCATCATGTTGTTCGGCCCCGGCGTGATCGACGCGACGAAAGCGAAGAGCGCCAGGGCGGCGACCAGGCTCGGGGTCATCGGCCGCACCTCGACAGCGGGACCGGCTCCAGGGGCGTTCCCACCTTGGCCAGGACGTAGGGCGAAGACATGTCGACCGCGCAGGCGGCCGGCGGGGCGGCCGGCTTGGCCGCCTCCGCTCCGGATACGGGCGTCGTCGCGCCAAGCGAGGCAACCGCCAGGGCGGCGACCAGGGCGAGCGCGGCGAACAGGCCCGCGACGACCAGGCCACGGAGGGGCGGACCACGCGCGGGGACGGAAATTTCCATGGGAGGCGGGACGCTTTGGATCGACATTGCATCAATGTCGATCCGTATTGCATCACGGGTCAAATACTATATTGTCACTATGACAATATACGAGACAATCGACGCGCATGGCTGACTGGCTCCCCACCCTGCCCGAGACCGAGACGCCGATCTTCGAGCGGCTGATCGAGGCCCTGGCCGCCGACATCGCCAGCGGCGTCCTGCCCGCCGGCCGCCGCCTGCCGCCGCAGCGGGAGCTGGCGCACCGGCTGGGCCTGGGGGTCGGCACGGTGACGCGGGCCTATTCCGAGGCCGAGCGGCGGGGCCTTTTGACCGCCACGGTCGGCCGGGGCAGCTTCGTCGCCGAACAGGCCGAGGCCGCGCCCGCCGGCCCGGTCGACCTCAGCCGCAACGTCGCGCCGCTGAGCGCGGCCGCCGGCCGGCTGACCGAGGCGTTCGACCGCCTGCGCAAGCGCGGCGGCCTGAACGAGGCGCTCGACTATTCGCCGCCCGCCGGCCTGGACGCCCACCGCCGCGTCGCGGCCGGATGGCTGGCGCGCACCGCCGGCGCCGAGGTCGACTGGCGACGGCTGATCTGGACCGCCGGCGCCCATCAGGCCCTCAGCCTGCTGCTGACCCTGGTCACGCGGCCGGGCGAGGCCCTGCTGTGCGAGGCCGCCACTTTCCACGGCGTGCGCAGCCTCGCCGACCTGTTGGGCCGACCGCTGGCCGGCGTCGAGATGGACGGCGAGGGCATGACGCCGGACGGCCTGGACCGGGCTGCGGCCGAGACGGGGGCCAGGGCCGTCTATCTCCTGCCGACCCTCCAGAACCCGACCGCGCGCAGCATGGGCTCGGCGCGGCGGGCCGACATCGCCCGCGTCGCCCGGGCCCGGGACCTGCTGCTGATCGAAGACGACGTCTATGCGCCCTACGGCCGGGCCGACGGCGCGACGCCTCCGACCCTGGCCGCGCTGGCGCCGGAACGGACCTTCTACATCAGCAGCCTGTCCAAAACCCTGGCGCCGGGCGTCCGGGCCGGCTTCCTGGTCCCGCCGCCGGGCGACCATTTCGAGCGCCTGATCCGCATCGTCAGGGCGCTGACCTACGCCCCCTCGTCGCTGGCCCCGCTGGTCGCCTGCCAGTGGATCGAGGACGGCGCCGCCGACGCCATGGTCGCCGAGGCGGTGGCCGAGGTTCGCCGCCGCAACGCCGCCGCCCGCGCCATCCTCGGCTCGCGCCTGGAGCCGGCGGCCTCCAGCGCCAGCCTGCACCTGTGGCTGCCGATGTCGGAGCTGGCCGCCGAGCGCGCCGCCGGGCGGGCCTTGCGCCGGGGGGTCGAGCTGACCCCGCCCGCCGCCCCCATCGTCGACACCGACCTGACCTCGGGCCTGCGCGTCTGCCTGGGCGGACCGCCGGACCTCGCCACGCTGGAGCGCGCCCTGCGCGTCGTCAGCTTCTCCCTGAGCGACGCCAGCGACGAGCGCACCGCCGCCGTGATCTGATCCCGCCCCGCCTCTAGCCCTTGCGCGCCAAGGGGTGGGCCTTCTCGACCACCTCGCGCAGGCGCTCGCCGGCGACGTGGGTGTAGATCTGGGTGGTGGCGATGTCGGAGTGGCCGAGCAGCTTCTGCACCACCCGCAGGTCGGCGCCGCCCTCCAGCAAATGCGTGGCGAAGGCGTGGCGCAGCACGTGCGGACTGACCTTGGCCGGGTCGATGCCGGCGTCGATCGCCGCCTGGTCCAGCATCTGCGACACGCGGCGGCGGGTCAGCCGGCCGGCGACGCCGTCCTCGCCCTTGCGGCTGCGCGAGGGGAACAGCCAGGAGCTGTCGGCCGCGCCCTTGGAGAAGAAGGCGGCGCGCATGGGAAGGTAGGCCTTGACCGCCGCGCGGGCGGCCTCGTTCAGCGGCGCCAGCCGCTCCTTGCCGCCCTTGCCCTTGACGATCAGGTAGGCCGGGTCGCGCGCCACCGCCGACAACGGCAGGGCCAGGGCCTCGGAGATGCGCAGGCCCGAGGCGTAGATCAGCTCGACCAGGCAGGCCAGGCGCAGGCCGGCCCGGCCGTCGCGCGCGCCGGCGGCGGCGATCAGGCGCTCCATCTCGGCCCGCGACAGCACCTTGGGCAGCGGGCGGCCCTTCTTGGGCGCGTCGACCCGGCGGGAGGGGTCGTCCTGACGCCAGCCCTCGTTCAGCACGAAGCGATAGAACTGGCGCACCGCCGCGCGGCGGCGGGCGGCGGTGGACGGCGACAGGCCGCGCGCGCCGAGCTCGGCGAAATAGGCCTCGACCTGCTCGGCCCCGGCGGCGGCGAGATCCGTTCCCTTGGCCGACAGGAAGGCCTGGGCGTCGGCGAGGTCCTTGCCGTAGGCGGTCAGGGTGTTGCGGGCGGCGGCCCGCTCCACCGCCATCATTTCGAGGAAGGCCTCGACCCAGGCGAATCCGGCGCTCATCGCAGGGCCAGCAGCCCTTCGAGCGCGAAGGCGCGGGCGTCGGTCTTCAGGCCGCCCCGCGCCAGGGCCCGCACGATCCGCGCCCGGTCGGCCGGGGACGGACCGGCCGGTCCGGCGGCGAGAACCACCGACAGGGCCAGCAGCGCCGTCTCGCCCGTGCGTCCCGCCTCGGCCGACAGGTCGAGGGCCAGCAGGCGCGCGGGCGTCGCCGCCGGCTTGCCCAGGTCGAATTCGACGAAGGCGGCGCGGGCGTCGGGGGTCATCGGCGCGCCCAGGGCCGCCAGCAGGGCGGCGGCGGCCTGGGGCCGGGCCCGCGCCTTGGCGGCGTCCTTGGTCCCGCGATCGACCAGCTGGTCCAGGGTCTGGGCGTCGGTGCGGCCCGAGGCGGCGGCCAGGGCGGCGTCGAGCACGGCCAGATCGGTGACGCCGGCGCCCGGTATGGCGTCGCCGGTCAGGCCGCCGCGCACGGCCTGGGCGGTCTTCACGTCGCCGGCGGCCAGCGCCGCCTCGGCGAACAGCACCGGCTCCTGCATCGGCGCGCCGGCGG
>Ga0209243_100084_pt1 | contig 60344 bp, 61 predicted proteins | sample UppTromiDAQMD024_FD_185836 | JGI IMG/M metagenome (GOLD analysis project Ga0209243, IMG submission 185836) | Upper troposphere microbial communities from Maryland, USA - DAQMD-024 (SPAdes) (version 2) | ecosystem: Environmental > Air > Outdoor Air > Unclassified | place: USA: Maryland, Virginia...
GGATAGGGGATGGCTCCATTCCTTCTCCCGGCGGGAGAAGGAGGGGCCCGCGCCCAAAGGGCGTGGGAGGATGAGGGGTTACGGCCCGGCCGCTTAGAAGCTACACCAAGGCCGATGGCCAAGACCAAAACCCGCCTCCCCAAGGCTGACAAGCCGCCGCAGGGCCTGCCCGACCGCGACACGCTGTTGAAATTCCTGCGCGAGGCCGGCGAGACCGAAAAGGCCGACATCGCCAAGGCCTTCGGCCTCAAGGGCGCGGACCGCCGCGCCCTGCGGATGATGCTCAAGGCGCTGGAGGCCGAAGGCGCGCTCGGGCGGCGCGGCCGCAAGGGCTTCGCCGAGGCCGGCGCCCTGCCCCCGGTCGGCGTCGCCGACGTGGTCGAACGCGACGCCGACGGCGAACTCTATGTCCGTCTCGCCAAGGGCGGCGAAGACGCCCCGCAGGTGCGCCTGGCGCCCGAACGCCGCGATTCCAAAGCCGGCGCGCCGGGCCTTGGCGACCGCATTCTGGCCCGGTTCGAACGACTTGAGGGCGGCGAGTACGAAGCCAAGCTGATCAAGCGCCTGGGCCAGAGCGCTCACAAGATCCTGGGCGTGGTGCGCAAGGCGCGCCGCGAGACCCGCGTCGAACCCGTCGACCGCAAGTCCAAGGACGTGCTGGTGCTGTTCGAGGCCGACGCCCGGGACCTCAAGGACGGCGATCTGGTCGTGGCCCAGGTCGGCGCCGCCGACCGCCGCTATGGCCCCAAGCGCGGCAAGGTGCTGGAGGTGGTCGGCCGCGAGGACCAGCCGCGCGCCGCCTCGCTGATCGCCATCCACGCCCATGGGATACCCACCGGCTTCTCGCCCGACGCCGAGGCCGAGGCTGAAGCCGCCGAGGCGCCGACGCTCAGCGGCCGAACCGACCTGCGCGACATCCCCTTCGTCACCATCGACCCCGTCGACGCCCGCGACCACGACGACGCCGTGTTCGCCCAGGCCGACGACGATCCCAAGAACGAGGGCGGCTGGATCGTCTGGGTCGCCATCGCCGACGTCGCCGCCTATGTGCGGCCGGGCTCGGCCCTGGACCGCGAGGCGCGGGAGAAGGCCAACAGCGTCTATTTCCCCGACCGGGTCGAGCCGATGCTGCCCGAGCGGCTGTCCAACGGCCTGTGCTCGCTGCGCCAGGGCGAGCCGCGCGCCTGCATGGCGGTGCGGATGGTCTTCGACAAGTCGGGCCGCAAGGTCCGCCACGAGTTCGCGCGCGGGCTGATGCGCTCGGCCGCCAAGCTGGCCTACGAGCAGGCCCAGGCGGCCATCGACGGCCAGCCGGACGAGGCGACCGGCCCGCTGATGGACAGCGTCCTGAAGCCCCTGTGGGCCGCCTACGCGACCATGAAGAAGGGCCGCGACGCCCGCTCGCCCCTGGGCATCGAATCGGCCGAGCGCCGCATCCAGATCAGCCCCGAGGGCGAGGTGGTCTCGATCAGGCTGCGCGAGTCGCTGGAGGCGCACCGCCTGATCGAAGAGATGATGATCCAGGCCAATGTCTGCGCCGCCGAGACCCTGGAGGCCAAGCGCAGCCCGCTGGTCTATCGGGTGCACGACACGCCCAGCCAGGAGAAGATGTTCAGCCTGGCCGACTTCCTGGCCACGCTGGGGATCACCTGGGCCAAGGGCGAGGCGCCGCGCACCGACCGCTTCAACCGCCTGCTCGACCAGATGCGCCAGGGACCGCACGCCGAGATCGTCAACGAGGTGGTGCTGCGCACCCAGATGCAGGCCCACTATTCGCCCGACAACATCGGCCACTTCGGCCTGAACCTCGCCCGCTACGCCCACTTCACCTCGCCGATCCGCCGCTACGCCGACCTGATCGTCCACCGCGCCCTGATCCGGGCCCTGAATCTGGGGACGGACGGGCTGACGGACGAAGAGATCGCCCGCCTGCGCGAGACCGCCGAGCACATCACCTTCGCCGAGCGCCGGGCGATGGCCGCCGAGCGCGACGCCACCGACCGCTACGTCGCCGCCTTCATGGAGGAGCGCGTCGGCGCCGCCTTCGAGGGCCGCGTCACCGGCGTCACCCGCTTCGGCCTGTTCGTGCGGCTCAGGGACATCGGCGCCGACGGCCTGGTCCCGGTTTCGACCCTCGGCGGCGAGTACTTCATCCATGACGACCGCACCCACGCCCTGGTCGGCGAGCGCACTGGCCGTCGCTGGCCGCTGGGCATGGCCGTCGAAGTGCGGCTGACCGAGGCGACGCCGATCACCGGCGGACTGGTGTTCGAGATGCTCAGCGAGCCCGAGCCGGCCGTTCCCGGCGGCCCACGCCCCCGCGTCGGCCTGCGCCGGCAGGTCGGCAAGGCCCCTCCCCGGTCGAGCCGCAAGGGCGGCGCCAAGCCCCACCGCCGCTGATCGCCGCTTTTCGCGGGTCAAACAAGCGTTCTAAACTGACCCCATGACCGAACCGAAGCTCGATCCGAACTACGACCCGCGCGCCGACGGCGCCCTGCGCGCCGAGGGCGCCAAGGCCGTGCGGCCGCGCGACGCCGCCACGTTGATCATCGTCCGCCGCGACGGCGCCAAGCCGCGCCTGCTGATGGGCCGACGCAATCGCGGCCACGACTTCATGCCGGACAAGTGGGTGTTCCCCGGCGGCCGGATCGACCGCAGCGACTTCCGCGCGCCCGCCGCCAGCGAGCTGCGGCCGGCGGTGATCCAGCGCCTTGAGAAGACCGCCCCGCCGAGCCGCGCCCGCGCCCTGGCGCTGACCGCCGTGCGCGAGACGTTCGAGGAGACCGGGCTGCTGCTGGCCAGGCCCGCGCCCGCCAGGACGGTCGCCGGTCCCTGGCGCGACTTTCTCGGCCAGGGCGCGTCGCCGGACCTCGACGCGCTCGACTTCGTCGCCCGCGCCATCACCCCGCCCTACCGGCCCAAACGCTTCGACGCCCGTTTCTTCATGGCCGAGGCCGACCGGCTGGCCAGCCTCGACCGCGCCCCGGATTGCGGCGAGCTCGACGAGCTGGCCTGGGTCGAGCTGAGCGAGACCCTGGCGCTGGACCTGCCCAACATCACCCGCTTCGTCGTGCAGGAGCTGGCCCTGCGGCTGGAGCATCCAGACCGCCCGGCGCCGTTCGTCAGCTTCCGGCGCGGCGCCCGCCGGCTGGAGCACCTGTGAGGCCGGTCCGCCCGCGCCACGCCGCCAGCCTGGTTCTGGTCCGCCGCGACGGCGACGGCGTCGGCGTGCTGATGGGCCGGCGCCCCGCGCGCTCGGCCTTCGCCCCGGACGTGTTCGTGTTCCCCGGCGGCGCGGTCGAGCCCGGCGACTACGAGGCTTCGCCCATCGCGCCCCTGGCGGACGCCTGCGCCAAGCGCGCCGCGGCGTCGCCGCGTCTGGCCCAGGCCCTCGCCGCCGCGGCCTTGCGCGAGACCGCCGAGGAGACCGGCCTCGTCCTGCCCGGCGACTTTTCCGGCCTGACGCTGCTCGCCCGCGCCATCACCCCGACCCAGAGCCCCATCCGCTTCCACGCCCGCTTCTTCGGCATGAACGCCGGGGAGGACCTGGGCGATCCCGCCGATTCGCCCGAACTGGCCGATCTTGGCTGGCGGACGGTGCGGCAGGCCCTGGCCCTGCCCTTGATCGACATCACCGAGGCCGTGCTGCGGTCGCTGGAGGTTCCTAGCGCGCCGCCGTTCCGCTTCACTTACCGCTCCGGACGGCCGGTCCAGACGCCCTTGCTGTAATTTCCACGGGCGGCGTTGACTTTACGCGCTCCATGCGTATTGTCCGCCGCTCAAAGATTTCGGCGAGCGGACGTGCCGCGCGCCACCGAAGGATTCGACCATGGCTAAGCCGGCTTCCATCAAGATCCGCCTCAACTCGACGGCCGACACCGGCTTCTTCTACGTCACCAAGAAGAACGCCCGCACCATGACCGAGAAGCTCGTGCTGAAGAAGTACGACCCGGTCGTGCGCAAGCACGTCGAATTCAAGGAAGGCAAGATCAAGTAAGATCGCCCTTCCCGATTTGACTATCGCAGCGCCCGGTCCCAAGGACCGGGCGTTTCGCGTTTCGGGCCTCCGTCGTCCCGCCGGCGAGCGGCGGCGGACCGTCAGGCGTTGCGCGAGACCACCTTGTTGCGCCCGGCGGCCTTGGCCTCGTAGACGGCCGCGTCGGCCCGCTGCAGCAGGGCGTCGGGCGTGTCGTCGGCGTCGAGGGTCGCCGACACCCCGATCGAGATGGTGACGGTGAGCAGCTCGGCGCCGCCGGCCACCCGGAACGGCGCGCCGGAGACGTGGGCGCGGATGCGCTCGGCGATGCGTTCAGCGTCGGACAGGCGGGTGTCGGGCATGATGACCACGAACTCCTCGCCGCCATAGCGGCACGGCAGGTCGATGGCCCGCACGTTGCTGGCCAGCCGCACGGCGAACTCGCGCAGCACCTCGTCGCCGACCGGATGGCCGAAGGTGTCGTTGATCTTCTTGAAGTGGTCGATGTCGATCAGCAGCGCCCCGACCGGGTCGCCGCCCTTGACCGCGCGCTTGACCAGGGCGGCCAGCTGGCCGGTCATGTAGCGGCGGTTGTGCAGGCCGGTGAGCTGGTCGGTGACCGCCAGCTCCATCGAATGGTCGAGGTTGTTGCGCAGGAAGTCGGTGTAGCGCTTGCGCTTGATCTGGGTGCGGGCCCGCGCCGACAGCTCCTGCGGGTCGATGGGGCGCGGCAGGATGTCGTTGATGCCGATCTCCAGCGCCTTGATCATTCGCGACCGCTCGTCCGGATCGACCACGGCGAGAATCGGCAACCGCCGCGTCGCCTCGTCGGACAGCAGCTGCGCCGCCAGCCGCAGGCCGTCGAAGCCGCGGGCGTCGGCGTTGATGATCACCAGGTCGACCGGACCGCGCGCGGTCAGATGGGCCTTCTCGGGATCGGATTCGATGACCGGCCGGTGCTCGCTGGACAACTCGGCGGCGATGCGCTGGGCCTGCCGCTCGTTGTCGTCGGCGATGACGATGCGCCCGCCCGTGCCGGCCAGCCGCGCCGCGGCCCCGGCGATCACGCCCAGGCGGCGGCCGGAATCCTCGCGCTGGCGCAGCTCGTCCATGATCACCTTCAGGCGGGTCAGGCTGCGCACCCGCGAGAACAGCATCACGTCGTCGATCGGCTTGTTCAGGAACTCGTCGGCCCCGGCCTCCAGGCCGGCGATACGATCGGAGCGGCCGTCGAGCGCCGTGACCAGCACCACGGGCACGTGGCGGGTGGCCGGATCGTCCTTCAGCCGCCGGCAGACCTCGAAGCCGTCCATGCCGGGCATCATCACGTCCAGCAGGATCAGGTCGGGCCGCTCCGCGGCGGCCATGGCCAGGGCGGTGGGTCCGTCGCGGGCGGTCAGGACCTCATAGTACTCGGCCGTCAGCTTGGCCTCGAGCAGCCGCACGTTCGGCTCGATGTCGTCGACCACCAGAATACGCGCGGTCATCGCAGCTTCACCCCAGGAAACGTCGGATGGTGTCCAGGAAGTGCGATACCGAAATCGGTTTCGAAATATAAGCCTCGCATCCGCCCTCCCGGATGCGTTCCTCGTCGCCCTTCATGGCGAAGGCGGTCACCGCCACCACCGGGATGTGCGACAGGTCGTCGTCTTCCTTCAGCCACTTGGTCACCTCCAGGCCGGATATCTCGGGCAGCTGGATGTCCATCAGGATGAGATCCGGACGGTGCTGGCGCGCGAGCGTCAGGGCCTGAAGCCCCTCGCGGGTTTCAAGGGTTTCGTAGCCTTGGGCGTCGAGCAGATCATGAAAGAGCTTCATGTTCAGCTCGTTATCCTCGACGATGAGGACTTTCTTCGTCATCAAGACCCCAAACGGAAGCCGTTGTCCGGCGGGCGGAAAAGGACTCGCCGCCGCCGTCTCCCCTCAGCTAATCACACGAACATCCTTAAACTCGCGTTAGTCGCGGAGACGCCCCTGCCCGCCGCCGACCAGACCTTCGTCCTGCCCGAGCTCGGCCTCGCTCCCGACCGGCCGTTGGTCATCGTCGATGTCGACGAGGTGGTGGCCCTGTTCATGCAAGGCTTCGCCCGCTTCGTCGCCCGGCGCGGCTACGAGATGCGCATCGAACGGTTCGCGCTGTTCCAAAATATTTTCCGGCCCGGCGAGAGCGCCAGCATCGACCTGGCCACCGGCCGGTCGCTGTTCGACGACTTCTTCCGCACCGAGGGCGAGGACATGGAGCCCGCCCCCGGCGCGGCCGAGGCCCTGGCCGCCCTGTCGGAAACGGCCCAGGTCGTCATCCTGACCAATGCGCCGGAGCACGGGCGGACAGGGCGGGCGCGCTGGCTGGCCCGGCACGGCATGGACTATCCGCTGGTGATCAACAGCGGCCCCAAGGGGCCCGCCGTCGCCGCCCTCCAGCGCCTGACCGAAAGGCCGGCGGCCTTCGTCGACGACCTCCTGCCCAATCTCGACTCGGCCGCGATCCACGCCCCGGCGGTGCGGCGCTTCCAGATCGTCGCGGACGAGCGTCTGCGCCCGTTCGCCCCTGCCGAGCCCGACCGCCACGCCTGGCACGACGACTGGGGCACGTTGCGACAGGCCCTTGAAAGGTCGATCCTGTCTTCCGAATGAGCGAGGCGGGCGGATGATCCGAATCGGGGTCGATTTCGGCGGAACCAAGATCGAGGCGGCGGCGCTGGCGCCGGACGGCGCGGTGGTCGAGCGCCTGCGCGACCCCAATCCCCGCATCTACGACGCCGCCGTCCGCGTCGTGCGCGACCTGGTCGACGCCATCGAAAGCCGACATGGCCAGGGACTACGCGTCGGCGTCGGCGCGCCGGGCTCGCTGTCGCCGCGCACGGGACGGGTGCGCAACGCCAACAGCACCTGGCTCAACGGCCGCCCGTTCAAGCAGGACCTGGAGCAGGCGCTCGACAGGACCGTCCGCATCGAGAACGACGCCAATTGCTTCGCGCTGTCCGAAGCGGTCGACGGCGCCGCCCAGGACGCGGGCGTGGTCTTCGGCCTCATCATCGGCACGGGCTGCGGCGCGGGTCTGGTCGTCGACGGCCGCATCGTCGGGGGGCGCAACGCCTTCGCCGGCGAGTTCGGCCACATGCCCCTGCCCTGGCCCGACGCCGGCGAGCGCGACCGGCCGCCCTGCTGGTGCGGCCGGCCCGGCTGCATGGAGACCTTCGTGTGCGGCCCAGCCTTCGCCGCCGACCACGCCCGCGCCTCGGGCCGGTCGCTGAGCGCCGACGCGGTGGTCGCCGCCATGCGCGCCGGCGACCCAGGCGCCCGGGCGAGCTTCGACCGATATGTCGACCGCCTGGGTCGCGGCCTCGCCGTCGCCTGCAACCTGATCGACCCCGACGTGCTGGTGCTGGGCGGCGGCATGTCCAACATCGGCGAGCTCTACGAACGCCTGCCCGACGCCATCCGGCCGCACCTGTTCTCCGATTCCTTCGACACCCCGGTCAGGCCGGCCCGGTTCGGCGATTCTTCCGGCGTGCGCGGCGCGGCCTGGCTGTGGCCCCTCGAATGAAGGCGCTCTGCCGCGACTGCTTCTGGACGGGCGACGGGGCGCCACGGCGCTGCCCGGCCTGCTTCTCGCCCCGCATGGCGGCCCACGCCGAGCTCGACCGCCTGGCCATCGCCCACCTCGATTGCGACGCCTTCTACGCCTCGGTGGAGAAGCGCGACCGCCCCGAGCTGCGCGACCTGCCGGTGATCGTCGGCGGCGGCAAGCGCGGCGTGGTCACCACCTGCTGCTACATCGCCCGCATCAGCGGCGTGCGCTCGGCCATGCCGATGTTCAAGGCCCTGAAGCTGTGCCCCGAGGCGGTGGTCATCAAGCCCGACTTCAGCAAGTACCGCGCCGAGAGCGCGCGCATCCTCGGCCGGCTGTCCCACCTGACGCCCCTGGTCCAGCCGCTGTCGCTGGACGAAGCCTGGATGGACCTGTCGGGCACCGAGCGGCTGAACGGCGGCTATCCCGCCCTGGTGCTGGCCAAGGCCCAGGCCGAAATCGAGCGCGAGAGCGGCCTGACCGTCTCCATCGGGGTCGCGCCGAACAAGTTCCTGGCCAAGATCGCCTCGGACCTCGACAAGCCGCGAGGGTTCTCGATCATCGGCGCAGCCGAGGCCAAGACCTTCCTGGCGGGCCGGCCGGCCTCGATCCTGCCCGGCGTCGGCCCGGCCTTCGTGCGCGCCCTCGAACAGGCGGGCCTGCGCACCGTGGGCGACCTCGCCCGCGCCGATCCGCGCATGCTGGTCGACCGTTTCGGGGCCTACGGACTGCGCCTGTCGCAACTGGCCCAGGGGCAGGACAGCCGCGCGGTCGATCCGGACCAGCAACGCAAGGCGATCAGCGCCGAGACCACCTTCGAGGAGGACCTGACCGAACTGGAGCCTCTGTGCGACCAGCTCTGGCCGCTGTGCGAGCGGGTGGCCAAGCAGGCGCGAGCGGCCGGCGCGGCGGGGCGGGTCGCCACGCTGAAGCTGCGCACCGCCGACTTCCGCATCGTCACCCGCCGCCGCACCCTGGCGGTTCCGACCCAGACGGCCCGCACCCTGTTCCAGGTGGCGCGCGAACTGCTGGCGCCGGAACTGCGCGGCGGCGCCTACCGGCTGATCGGGGCCGGCCTTTCGGACTTCATCGACGCCGGCGACGCCGGGTCCGACCTGTTCGCGGGCGACGAGCGCCGCACGCTGAAGGGCGAACAGGCCATCGACGCCCTGCGGGCCAAGTTCGGCGCCGGCGCCGTGGTTTCGGGCCGGGCGCTCAAGGGCTCGTGACCGTGGGCCTCTCCTCCCTTCTCGCCCTGTTGGCGACGCCGGCGGCGGCTTCCACCGCGTCGGCGCGCGGAGTATGACCTCGGCGAGGCATCACGGAGTCCCCATGTCCAAGATCGAAGACCGCCTGGCCGCCCTGGGCGTCGCCCTGCCGGCCCCCAAGGCCCCGGTGGCCAACTACGTGCCCTTCGTACGCGCCGGAAACCTCGTCCACATCTCGGGGCAGGTCTCGATCGACGCCGACGGCGGGATCAAGGGCGTGGTCGGGGTCGACGTCGACCTGGAGACCGCGCAGGCGGCCGCCCGCCTGTGCGGGATCAACCTGCTGGCCCAGATGAAGGCGGCGACGGACGGCGATCTCGGCCGCGTGACGCGGGTGGTCAAGCTGGGCGGCTTCGTCCAGGCCGGGCCGGACTTCTTCGACATTCCCCAGGTGGTCAACGGCTGCTCGGACCTGATGGTCGCGGCGTTCGAGGACGTCGGCCGGCACGCGCGTTCGGCGGTGGGCGTCTATCGCCTGCCGTTCAACTTCGCGGTCGAGGTCGACGCGGTGGTGGAGATCCGGTGAGGGAGACCTTCGGCGAGCTCTGGGACCTGCTCTTCCACCCGCCCGTGGCGCACCGCGGGCTGTGGAGCCCGGACGGCGCGCCGGAGAACTCGCTGGCGGCGTTCCAGGCCGCCTGCGCGGCAGGCTACGGCGTCGAGCTCGACGTTCAGCTCTCGGCCGACGGCGAGGCCATGGTTTTTCACGACGACGGCCTGGAGCGGATGACCGGCGCGTCCGGCCGGCTGCGCGAGCGCACGGCGGCCGACCTGTCGACGCTGCGGCTGAACCAGGGCGACGAAGCCATTCCCACCCTGGCCGAGACCCTGGCCCTGATCGGCCGCCGGGCCATGGTCCATATCGAGCTGAAAACCCCGTTCGGCGAGGTCGGCCCGTTGGAGCGCCGGGTGTGCGAGGTGTTAAAGGACCACGCCGGCCCGACCTGCGTCATCGGCTTCAACCCCTACTCCCACGCCTGGTTCGCCGACCATCACCCCGCCGTGCTGCGGGGCCTGGACAGCTACGCCTACGCCGACGCCTCGGCCGAACGGCTGGCCCCCGACCTGCGGCGGGCCTTCGCCCGTCTGGACCATGTCGAGATCGCCCGTCCGCATTTCCTGGCCCTCGGCCTCGACATGCTGCCCAGCGAACCCGCCGCCGCCCTGCGCGCCGCCGGCATGCCGGTGGTCGCCTGGACCGTGCGCTCGCCCGGGCAATGGGACGCGGTGCGAGCCTGCTGCGACAACGTGATCTTCGAGGGCTTCCAGGCGTGATCGCCGTGCGCCCGGCGGTACGGGTCCATCGCCGCATCGCCGAGATCGGGCGCGAAGCCTGGGACGCCTGCGCCCCGGCCGGCGACGCCTACAACCCCTTCGTCGGCTTCGACTTCCTGGACGCCCTGGAAGAAGCGCAATGCGCCGTCGAACGCACCGGCTGGGCCCCGCACCACCTGTCGGTCCTCGACGACGACGGCCGCGTCGCCGCCGTCATGCCGCTCTATCTGAAGTCCCATAGCCAGGGCGAGTACGTCTTCGACTGGAACTGGGCGGAGGCCTACGAGCGCGCCGGCGGCCAGTATTACCCCAAGCTGCAGAGCGCCTCGCCGTTCTCGCCGGTGACCGGCCCCCGGCTGCTGGTCCGCCCGGACGTCGACGCCGACGCGGCCAGGCGCGTGCTGCTGAGCGGCGCGCTCCAGCTTTGCGAACGCACAGACGCCTCGTCGCTGCACGTGACCTTCCCCGACGAGGCCGACTGGCGGTTCATGGGCGAGCAGGGCCTGCTCCAGCGCCAGGACCAGCAGTACCACTGGGTCAACCGGGGCTATGCGACCTTCGACGACTTCCTGGCCGCCCTGTCGGCCAACCGCCGCAAGACCATCCGGCGCGAGCGTCGCGACGCCCAGGCCGGCCTCGACATCGCCGCCTTCACCGGCGCCGATCTCACCGAAGAGCATTGGGACGCCTTCTACCGGTTCTACATGGACACCGGGTCGCGCAAGTGGGGCAGCCCGTACCTCAACCGGACGTTCTTCTCGCTGCTGGGCGAGCGGCTGGCCGACAAGGTGCTGCTGGTCATGGCCCAGCGGGACGGCCGCTGGATCGCCGGGGCGCTGAACCTGATCGGCGGCGACAGCCTGCTCGGACGCAACTGGGGCTGCGTCGAGGACGTGCCCTTCCTGCATTTCGAGCTCTGCTACTATCAGGCGATCGAACACGCCATCCGCCTGGGCCTGGCCCGCGTCGAGGCCGGCGCCCAGGGCCAGCACAAGATCGCGCGCGGCTACCTGCCGACGGCGGTCTATTCGGCCCACTGGATCGCCGACCCCGCCCTGCGCGGGCCGGTGGCGCGCTATCTCGAACAGGAGCGCGAGGCGGTGCGGCGCGATATGGACGAACTGACCGAGGAGCACTCGCCGTTCCGACGCGGCGAAGGCTGACCGCTCGGCTCAGGACCGCTCCCAGGCCTGCCTGAGCAAGGCCGCCACCGTCTCGTCCGCCTCGCCGGCCGCCGTCAGCACCAAGGTCGCCCTCAGCCGCTCCGACCAGCCTTCGCTCGCCGGCGCCGTCAGGCGCCCGGAGGCGTCGGGGGACACGGCCAGGCCCAGCCGCACCCGGTCGCCGGCCGCCGGCCGCACCGCCGCGAACTGATAGGCCCGCGACCAGGCCGTGTAGCCCTTGCGGGCGCCGAGCACCACGCCGTCCAGCCGGCCGACCAGCGCCGACACCGCCTCCATGATCGCCTTGCCGTTGGGCCGGCCGTCCCAGAGCGCCGCGATCAGGGCGTCCGGATCGTCCCAGCCGTGCTGCGAACCGAACGCCTGGGCCAGGACCAGCGAGGCGCGGTTCTGGGCCAGACCGTGATTTTCCTTGAACCAGCGCAACCGCGCCCGCATCCGCGTCTCCGGACAGGTTCGGGCCACGGCGACCCATTCGTCCAACGTCCGGCCGGAATCCCGCTCCAGCCCCTCGCGCAGCGAGGCGAACCATTTCTTCTGCGCTTCGGTCAGGTGTTCGCCGTCGCCCATGGTTTTCCGCCGCCGTCCATTTTGCTAGGCACGATGGCGCCAAGCACAGGGAGCCGCAACGATGAGCCTCGACGGGACCTACGACGACGCCAACGTCTTCGCCAAGATCATCCGCGGCGAGATGCCGTCGGTGAAGGTGTACGAGGACGACGACGTGCTGGCCTTCATGGACGTGTTCCCGCAGTCCAAGGGCCACACCCTGGTCATTCCCAAGCGCTCCAAGGCCCGCAACCTGCTCGAAGTCGAACCCGAGGTGCTGCAGACCCTGATCCTGGCGGTGCAGAAGGTGGCCAAGGCCGTCCGCGCGGCGGTCAATCCCGACGGCGTCATGGTCGGCCAGTACAACGGCGCGCCGTCCGGCCAGACCATCTACCACCTGCACTTCCACATCATCCCGCGCTGGGAAGGCCAGGACATCAAGGGCCACAGCCACGGCCAGATGGCCGACATCGGCGAACTCAGCGAGCTCGCCAGGACGATCAGCGCCAAGCTGGGCTGACAAAGAAAAACGGCGGCCCTTTCGTTCGGGCCGCCGTTCCTTAGTTCAAGGCCTCGATCAGGCCAGGGCCGGCGCTTCCGCCTCGCCCGCTTCCGGCGCGCCGGCCTGGGGGTCCATCTCGAAGGCGATCTTGCCGTCCTTGAGCACCACCTTGACGTGGCCGCCGCGAACCAGCCGGCCGAACAGGATCTCGTCGGCCAGCGGCTTCTTGATGTGCTCCTGGATCACCCGGGCCAGCGGCCGGGCGCCGTAGAGCTCGTCGAAGCCGTTCTTGGCCAGCCAGTCGGCCGCCTCGTCGGACAGCTCCACCGTGACGTGGCGGTCGGCCAGTTGCGCCTCCAGCTGGATGACGAACTTGTGGACCACCTGGCGGATGATCTCCGGCGTCAGCGGCCTGAACGCCACCACCGCGTCGAGGCGGTTGCGGAATTCCGGCGAGAACAGCCGCTTGATGGCCGCCTCGTCCTCGCCCTCGGACTTGCCACGGCCGAAGCCGATCGAGTTCCGCTGGGCGTCCGACGCGCCGGCGTTGGTGGTCATGATCAGGATGACGTTCCTGAAATCGACCTTCTTGCCGACGGCGTCGGTCAGGACGCCGTGGTCCATGACCTGCAGCAGGATGTTGTAGACGTCCTGGTGGGCCTTCTCGATCTCGTCGAGCAGCACGACCGCGTGCGGATGCTGGTCGACGGCGTCGGTCAGCAGGCCGCCCTGGTCATGGCCGACATAGCCCGGAGGCGCGCCGATCAGGCGGCTGACCGTGTGCCGCTCCATGTACTCCGACATGTCGAAGCGCAGGAGCTCGATGCCCAGGGTCGAGGCCAGCTGCTTGGCCGCCTCGGTCTTGCCGACGCCGGTCGGACCCGAGAACAGGTAGCAGCCGATCGGCTTCTGCGGATCGCGCAGGCCGGCGCGGGCCATCTTCATCGCCGCCGACAGCTGGTGGATGGCGCCGTCCTGGCCGAACACCACCCGCTGCAGGTCGGCCTCGAGCTGCTTGAGCGCCTCGGCGTCGGACTTGGACACCGATTTCGGCGGGATGCGGGCGATCTTGGCGACGACCGCCTCGATCTCCTTCAGGCCGATGGTCTTCTTGCGCTTGGATTCCGGCAACAGCATCTGCGAGGCGCCGGCCTCGTCGATGATGTCGATGGCCTTATCCGGCAGCTTGCGGTCGGTGATGTAGCGCGCCGACAGGTCCACCGCCGCCTTGAGGGCTTCGCTGGTGTAACGCAGCTTATGAAAATCCTCGTAGTAGGTCTTGAGACCCTTGAGGATTTTTATGGTGTCCTCGACCGTCGGCTCGTTGACGTCGATCTTCTGGAAGCGCCGGACGAGCGCCCGGTCCTTCTCGAAGTGCTGACGGAACTCCTTGTAGGTGGTCGAGCCCATGCAGCGCAGCGTGCCCGAGGCCAGGGCCGGCTTGAGCAGGTTGGACGCGTCCATCGCGCCGCCGCTGGTGGCGCCGGCGCCGATCACCGTGTGGATCTCGTCGATGAACAGGATGGCGTTGGGGTGGTTCTCCAACTCCTTGACCACCTGCTTGACGCGTTCCTCGAAGTCGCCGCGATAACGGGTGCCGGCCAGCAGCGCGCCCATGTCGAGCGAGAAGATGGTCGCGCCGGAGAGGACGTCGGGCACCTGTTCGTTGACGATCTTGCGCGCCAGGCCCTCGGCGATGGCGGTCTTGCCGACGCCTGGGTCGCCGACCAGCAGCGGGTTGTTCTTGGTCCGCCGGCAGAGGATCTGGATGGCGCGCTCGACCTCGTTGATCCGGCCGATCAGGGGATCGACCTTGCCCTGCTTGGCCTTCTCGTTGAGGTTGACGCAGTAGGCCTCCAGGGCCTCGCCGCCGGTCTTGGCCTGCGGCTTGTCGTCCTCGGCTTCGGTCTGGCCCTTGACGGCGCGGGGCTCGCTCGCCCCGGCCTTCTTGGCGATGCCGTGGGCGATGAAGTTGACCGCGTCGTAGCGCGTCATGTCCTGCTCTTGCAGGAAATAGGCGGCGTGGCTCTCCCGTTCCGAGAAGATGGCCACCAGCACGTTGGCGCCGGTCACCTCCTCGCGGCCCGAGGACTGGACGTGGATCACCGCGCGCTGGATCACGCGCTGGAACCCGGCCGTCGGCTTGGCGTCCTCGCCGTCGTCGACGACCAGGGACTGCAGTTCGACGTCGAGATAGTTGACGAGGCTCTTCTTCAGGGCGGCGAGATCGACGTCGCAGGCGCGCATGACGCCGGCGCCGTCCTCGTCGTCGGTCAGCGAAAGCAACAGGTGCTCAAGCGTCGCGTATTCGTGCTTGCGCTGGTTGGCCAGGGCGACGGCGCGATGAAGAGTCTCTTCGAGATGTCGCGAAAACGAGGGCAAGGGGGCCTCTCAATCCTTTTCCATGGTGCACTGGAGCGGGTGCTGATGCCGGCGAGCGGTGTCGGTCACCTGGGCGACCTTGGTTTCGGCCACCTCGTAGGTGAAGACGCCGCATACGCCGACGCCATGCTGATGGACGTGGAGCATGATCCGGGTCGCGTCTTCGCGCGATTTGTTGAAGAACCGCTCCAGAACGTAGACGACGAATTCCATAGGCGTATAGTCGTCGTTGAGGAGCAGCACGCGGTACAGCGAAGGCTTCTGCGTCTTCGGCTTGGCCTGCGTGACGACGGCGGAGCCGACGCCGTTTCCCTGATCACCTTGCTTTCGCTCGGCCATCAACAATGGTCTCCAAGGCGCGCCGAAAACACCGACGCGCTTCACTGATTAGATATGGAAACAGGAACCGTTTGGAAGAGCCGATCGCCATGCGGCGACGGATTAACGCAAGGGCGCCTGTCTTTGGGGCGGGTCGCGCGCCGACCGCCGGAACCGCCCTTGGGCGGCGGCGCGCGGCGACGCCAAGCCTAGATAGGAAGCCGGACGCCTAGCGCCAATGGACCATCGCGCCGTGCGGGTGGACCGAGGCCAGGATTCGCGCCTCCCCGCCCGGCCAGAGCGTCAGCCTCACCTGCATCGGACCGGTCGGATCGTCGGGATCGGGCTCCATGCGCAGCCACGCGAAGGGCGAATCACTTCGGGCCTCCGCGCCGGCCGCCGCGACTGCGTCGGCCACCCTGGCCTGGGTCTCGCCAGGCAGATACTGCCAGACCACGGAGTGGAACAGCACCACCGCGCGGCCCGCCCGTGGGCGGACGTGATCGGCCGCCCAGGCCCCGGCGTCGGCGCGCTCCACCGGCGGCGGATGGCGGCGGGCGACGTCGATCGCCGAGCGCAGGCGGGCCAGGCGGTCGGGCTGGTCCGGCCAGACATAGGCCTGCAGGCGCAGCGCCGCCTCGGGCGAGGCCAGGTCGATCGGCCGCAGGTCGCACCCGGCCCGCGAGTCGACCCGCACGGGCGCGTCTAGCGGCGGAGAGCCGCCCGACCAGGCCGCGTCCAGCCGCACCGGCGAGCCGGCGTCGCCCCAGGCCCCATGTTCCCCCAGCGCATAGCGATAGCGGTCCCAGTTGAGGTTCAGACCGCCGCTGGCCCCGATCTCCAGGCAACGCAGCGGCAGGCCGGTCTCCGCCGCGACGGTGAGAAAGCCGCCGAGCAGGCATAGCGAACGCCGCACCTCGTTGGTCTGGGGCGCCGAAGCCATGAACGTCGCCAAGGTCTCGAACCGCGCCTCGGCGGCGGCGGCCAGGGCGTCGGCGAGCGCGCCGTCGTCGCCCGCCTCCCCTTTGGGCGGATAGAAGGCCTCCAGGCCCGGCGCCTGTCCCGCCAGCGTCAGATAATGCAGCCCGCCGAGCAGCCTCAGCGGCATGACGTCCTCCATGATCCGGCGCAGGTCCGCCTCTCGCCAGGGATCGAGCAACCGTGCCAACGCACCGCCGGCGTCGGCGCGCGCAGCGGCCAGCCTGAGCACGCGGGCGGAAAAGGCCGAGCCCAGAAGCGCGCAGGCGTCGGCCTGCGAGTCCAAGGCTTTCAGGACCGGATCGGCAAGGGTCATGCGCGCAGCCTTGGCCCTGCGGCGGAAGGCGGCAAGATTGAAAGCGTCGATCAACCTAGGCCGAAGGGCGATGCCGACCGCCGACGCCACGCACCGCGAGCCCCGGCCGTGCGGCGTTCATATCGCACGACAGATTACATTTATTGTATCACGATAATTTCGTGGTATCGAGGCCGACCGACAGGGAGACCTCGATGACGGAATCCGGGACGATAGCGCCAAGTCCGCGGCTGTTGCGGGATGGCCGAATTCTGTCGGCTGTCGCGGCCCTGTGCCTGACGGTCGCCGTATTGGTCGACGCCCTGATGATCGGTGCGATGGCGCTGCGGTCGGAGCAGGCGGGCCTCTCGCACGGCGGCTTCGCATTCCTGCCCGGCCTTGGCGAGGTTGCGATCGCGGATGGAGCCGATCCACCCTTCACGCCGATCCGCCACTTCCCGGTCCTGCAATCCTCGCTGGCGGCCGCGCTGCTCGCGCTTCGTCTGCTTCCGGGACTGGTCATGCTGTGGAGCCTGATGCGGTTGTTCGGCCTGTACGGCCGCGGCGAAGTCTTCACCAACCGCGCCGAGGGATATGTGCGAACGATCGCATGGGCCCTGCTCGGCTACGCGATCGTTCCATTGATCACCCACGCGGCGCTCTTCGCGGCGCAGATGAGTCAGACTGCGCTGAAGCTTGAGGTGCGGCAACTCGACGCGCTGGTCGCGGGGCTGATCCTGTTGGCGATCACCCGCGTAGTGTCGTTCGGGTCCGCGATCGACCGGGATCGCCGCGGCTTCGTCTGATGGCGGTCCGCGCGGCCCCTCGCGAAGCCCGATCCATCACCCCTTTTTGTCCTGTCGGAGAACCCTCGTGCGTCGTCGACTGATGGCCGCCGCGGCCTGCCTGCTGTCTATCGCCCTGCTTCCAGCCGGCTCATCCACCGCCGCCACGCCGAGGTCGGGCGCCAGCGTCCCGCTCAGCCTCGGCGAAGACGGGCACGACACCGTGCCGGTCTATGTCGACGGCAAGGGCCCCTACCCCTTCATTCTCGATACAGGAGCGGACGGATCGGCCGTGTATCAATGGTTCGCCGAACAGGCGCGCCTGGAAAAGAAACGCGGCGGCGAACAGGAGCTGTCCGGGCAGACCGGATCGGCGCGGGTCAGCGTCTACCCCCCTCAAGGACGTGTCATTGGCCGGCTTGCACGTGGCCGACATCGAGGCTTACGGCCTGCCCAATCGCCGCGACAACGGGCGCGAAGCCGGCGTTCTGGGCAATGACGTCATGCGTCATGCCGTGGTCGTCTTCGATTTTCCGTGCAGAAAGGTCGAGATCCACCCCAAGCCGACCGACATCGCCGCGATCGTCGGCGCCGGCGCGCCGCCCGTCCACGCCGGCGTGGACCCTGGCTCGACCCTGCTCACCGTGCCTGTGACGGTCAACGGCTTCGCCGGCGTCGCCGTGCTCGATACGGGCTCGCGATGGACCCGCCTGACCCCGAGCTTCGCCAAGGGGGCCGGGATCGATCCCGCCTCCTCCCGCTTTCACGATGACGAGCCGATCTATGGGACGAGCCTGACCAAGGTGGTCCCTCGGACCGGTCCCGTCGGTCAGGTCCGGTTCGCCGGTGAGACACTCGCCGACGCCACCGCGCAAGTCGTCGACCTTCCCATGTTGGCGGAGGATTTCGGCGGTGAACCCGCGATGTTGCTAGGCGCTGATCTCTTGGGCCGTTTTCGGTTCATCTACGACCACGCCGCCCGCGAAGTGTGGATGCGCCCTTCGCGGTGCTGATCTCGGCGAAGCGGCGTTCCGGCGCCCCTATTCTCGGCGGCCACGAAAAAACCCCCGGCGCATCGCTGCGCCGGGGGCTCTCTAAGTCAAGGCCGCGCCAGACTTAGCGGGCGGCTTGGAACTTCTCGACGGTCGCGGTGACGCGGGCGTTGAGCGGGGTCAGGGTTTCCTTGACCGAGGCGGCGACGGTTTCCGAAGCCTTGTTCACCTCGGCGAGGTAGCCTTCCAGGGCCGACTTGGCCCAGGCGGTCTGCAGCTCGACCACTTCCTGCACGCTCTTGGCCGAGGTCAGGCTCTTGGCGGCGGCGACGTGGTCCTCGACCGACTTCTTCGAGTAGGCGATGGCCTGGGCGCCCAGGGCTTCCGCGCCCTTGGTGGCGGCGGTCACCGAGGCCACGACGGCTTCGAGGTTCTGCTTGGAATGGGCGTTCAGCTCGTTCAGGGCGGCGAGGGACTTCTCGACCGAGTCCTTGAACGCTTGGTTGCCGGCGGTCGTGAACTGCTCGACCGTGGTCTTCAGGGCGTCGGCGGCTTTCGCCATGGGTTGTTCTCCTTGCTCGCGCTGGGGGCTGGCGCGTGTTGCGGCGCGGGGGCCGCAGGGCAAATCGGCTTCAAGCGGACCGAACGATAGCCCGCTCTGTGCGATCATCGTTATGCCAGAAGCCTTCCCTCAGCGTCAACGATTTTTTGTGCAGCGCACAATAACGCGTTTGTGAAATTTGTGCGACGCAACAGCACGGCATCTAACCCATTCTGGTCACTTGTTGTTTACCTTGCCGAAACAACGATAAGAGCATGCTATGAGCCAGGCATGGCGGCGCGGGGGCCGCCAAGTTCCAGGGACCAATGCGTATGTTCGAGCCCGTCCGCCGACTTCTGGTCACCGCCATCGCGCTTTCCGCGACGGCCCTGCCTGCGGCGCTCGTCGCGCCGACGGCCCAGGCCCAGATCCCCTACTCGGCCCTGCGCAACACCACCGAAGGCAAGTACGCCGCGGTCGTGGTCGACGCCAACACCGGCGAAGTGCTGTTCGCGAAGAACGCCGACAGCCAGCGCTATCCGGCGTCGCTGACCAAGATCATGACCATGTACCTGACGTTCGAAGCCCTCGCCTCCGGACGCCTCAAGGCCACCGACACCCTGGTCGTCTCGCCCCGGGCCGCCGCACAGGCCCCGACCAAGCTCGGCCTGCGGGCCGGCGAATCCATCACCGTCGACGAGGCCATCCGCGCGGTGGCGGTGAAGTCAGCCAACGACATGGCCGTGGCCCTGGCCGAGAAGATCGGCGGCAGCGAAGAACGGTTCTGCGCCCTGATGACCCTGCGCGCGCAGGAGCTGGGCATGACCAACACCCGCTACGTCAACGCCAACGGCCTGCCCGACAGCCGGCAGCTGACCTCGGCGCGCGACCTGGCCATCCTGTCGCGGGCGGTGATGCGCGACTATCCACAGTACTATTCGTATTTCGGCCTGCACGACTTCAACTATCACGGTCAGTCGATCCGCAACCACAACGGCCTGCTGGCCAAGATGCCCGGCGTCGACGGCCTGAAGACGGGGTTCACCAACGCCTCCGGCTTCAACCTGGCCGCTTCGGCGGTGCGCGGCGACCGGCGGCTGATCGCCGTGGTGCTGGGCGGCAATTCGGTCGCCGCCCGCGACTCGCACGTCGAGGACCTGCTGGAGACCGGCTTCGACGTGATCCGCCGCCGCCAGATGGGCGAGCGCATCACCGTCGCCCAGAACCTGTTCGAACCCGCCCCCATCGGCGTGATCGACCGTCCGGCCACCGAGGAAGGCTCGGCCGACCAGGCCGGCCTGCGCATCGTCCTCACCGACAACAGCAACCTGCGCGGCCCGGTCGCCAACCGGCCGATCGCCAATCCCCCTCCGCCGCCGCCCCGCCCCGTCGCCGCCAGCGTCGAGACCGCCAGGGGCAAGGCGCGCGGCAAGGGCGACTGGCTGGTGCAGGTCGGCGCCTATCGCCAGAAGACCCAGGCCCGCAGCCAGCTCGCCGCCGTCAGCCACAAGTTCTCCAAGCACTTCGCCAACGCCCAGGGCGGCGTCCAGGGCGGCGAAGGCATGTATCGCGTGCGGTTCTCGGGTTTCACCGCCGACGAGGCCCGGGCGGCGTGCGCGGCGCTGGGCGCCAAGCGCCAGAGCTGCATGGTGGTGCCGCCCTCGCACTGAGGACGGCCTTTCCTACCCTTCCAGCAAGCGGTCCCGCGCGGCGTTGAGTTGCGCGGCCAGTCCGGGCGCGCCGCCCGCATCGGGGTGCACGCGGCGGATCAACCGGTCGTAGGCGGCGCGGATCTCGGTTTCGCCGGCCTCCGGGCCGACCCCCAGGGTGGAGCGGGCCTCCGCCAGCGACATGCCGCCGCCAGGACGGCGGGCGGCCGAGGATCGCCCCGGAGCGGCCTTGGCGACCGGCCGCCGGGCCGCCAGGGCCGTCCAGACGCCGAGCGCGGCCAGGAGGATCGCCTCCAGCCAGCCGCCCCTCGTTCCCAGATAGGCAGCGGCCAGGAAAGCCGCCACGGCCGTCACGCCGGCCACCACCCGCCATTGCCCCTTGGCGACCTGGGGACGCGCCCGGCCGACGAAGGCCAGCAGGCCGATCACGGCGAAGCCGATGGCGATGTAAAGCATGTGCGCTCCCGCGCGGCCGGGTCAGGCGCCGGCCGCGGCGAGCCCTCCTTCGCCCGAATAGGCCGAAAGGCCAAGCGCGTGCATCAGGGCGCGCAGCTCCTGGCGCGCGGCGACGTGCTGCAGCGACACCGGCACCGGGCGCACCGTCGGCGACAGGTCGGCGATGGTCAGGCCGAACGGGAACAGCTCGCGATAGATCACCCGGTCCCGCAGGCCCGGCCCCATGCGGAAGCCGACGCGCCGGGACAGCGCGGTCATCCGCTCCTCGACCCGCTTGCGGTTGCGGGCCTCGGTGGTGGCCAGGCGGTTGCGCAGCACCACCCAGTCCATCGACGTCCGCGCCTGGGCCATCTTGGTCTTGCGCGCTTCCCAGACGGTCTCGGAATAGATGCTGGGCTTGATCAGCTCCAGGGTCACGGGATCGACCTGGCCCAGCATGTCGAAGTCGACGAAGCTGTCGTTCATCGGCGTGACCACCAGGTCGGCCCGTCCGTGGGCGGCGCGCGACAGCGGCGTGTCGCTGCCGGGCGTGTCGATCAGCACGAAGTCGGTTTCCGCCAGGGCCCGGCCGTAGGCGTCCTCGAACCGGGCCAGCCCCTCGCCCGCGTCGGCCTTGGCCAGGGCCGCGTCGTCGTCCGACAGACGGTACTCGCCCGGCGTGGGGGCCGACACCTTCGCCGCCTCCAGCCAGGTCCGGCGGTTGGAGAAGAAGCGCGCGGTCGATTGCTGGCGCAGATCGAGATCGATCACCCCCACCCGGGCCCCGCCATGCAGGAGCGCGGTGACGAGGTGGGTGGCGATGGTGGATTTGCCCGCGCCGCCCTTTTCGTTGCCGATGACGATCGTACGCGCTTCAGACACTTCAGGAGGGCCCCAACCCGAGTCGTTAACAAACTCCGACGAGATACCCTGCGCGGCGTCGGCGTCAACGCGCGCGTTCCGCCATGGCGAGCGCGCCGGCCGCGGCCCATCGCCCCGCCCGCGACGCAAGCCCCTGGCGCAGCGACGAAAATAGGCTATCGGAGACGGCGTTTCGCATGGACTTCGCATGACCACCTCCCCGCTCGCCACCGTCCGCACCGTCGCCGACCTGCGCGCCCATGTCGCCGCCTGGCGCCGCGAGGGCCTGCGCGTCGCCCTGGTCCCGACCATGGGGGCCCTGCACGCCGGCCATCTGTCGCTGGTGAGCCTGGCCCGGACCCGGGCCGACCGCGTGATCGCCAGCGTGTTCGTCAATCCGGCCCAGTTCGGCCCCAACGAGGATTTCGCCGCCTATCCGCGCGACGAGGCCGGCGACGCCGCCCAACTGGCGGCCGGCGGCTGCGACCTGCTGTTCGCGCCGGCGGCCTCCGAAATCTATCCGCCAGGCTTCGCCACCACGGTCACGACCGCCGGGATCAGCGAGTCGATGGAGGGCCTCGCCCGCCCCGGCCACTTCGCCGGCGTCGCCACGGTGGTCAGCAAGCTGCTGATCCAGGCCGCCCCCGATGTCGCCGTGTTCGGCGAGAAGGACTACCAGCAGCTCCAGGTCATCCGCCGTGTCGCGATCGACCTCGACCTGCCGGTCGAGATCGTCGGCGCCCCCACGGCGCGGGCCGAGGACGGCCTGGCCCTGTCGTCGCGCAACGCCTATCTGACGGCCGAGGAGCGGCGGGTCGCCGGCGAGCTCAACGTGATCATGGCCCGCGCCGCCGGGCGCATCGCCGCCGGGGACGACATCGCGGCGGCCGAGGCCGAGGGCCGCGCCGCCATCAAGGCGGCGGGCTTCGCCCGCATCGACTATTTCGAGACCCGCGCCGCCGACGACCTGCGCCGGCTGGGACCGGGCGTCATCGACGCGCCGGGACGGCTGCTGGCGGCGGTCCTGCTCGGCCGCACCCGCCTGCTCGACAACCGCGCGATCTGATCACCAGGCCCCGATCTCGCGCAGTTCGCGCGCGAGGTCCTGGGGCATGTCGCCGCCGGCCGCCTGCGCCAGGTCGGGCGGGGCGTCCTTGGCCTCGAAATAGCGCCAGCCCTGAAAGGCCCGGCGCGGCTGCGGCGCGGTATGGACGATGTCGGGATCGAGCACGATCTCGCAACGGCTGGCCTGGCCCTCGCCCAGGGTCTCGATCGCCAGCACCCGCTGGCGGATCAGCACCGCGCCCTTCATCACCCAGTAGAGCGAACCGCCGTCGACGATCTCGGCGGCCCGCTTGGGGGTCTGGCGGGTGTGGACGCGATTGGCCTCGCCGGTCGCATAGTGCCTGGCGCGCCAGGCGCGCAGCTCCTCGACCGTGTCGCAGCCGACGCAGAGCTTGATGAGATGAAGCGGCATGCCGCCTTGATACTCCCGCCGCGCCGCCGAGGAAAAGCCGGCTCGGCGTCAGCCGGCCTTTTCCAGCCGCGCCAGCAGCACGCCTTCGCTCACCTGCTCGCCGGCGGCGACCCGCAGTTCGGCCACCACGCCGGCGAAGGGCGCGACGAGGCCGTGCTCCATCTTCATCGCCTCCAGGGTGACCAGCGGCTGGCCGGCCTCGACCGCGTCGCCCTCGGCCACCGACACCGTCACGATCCGGCCGGGCATGGGCGACAGCACCGCGCCGTCGCCGCCCCCGGCCGCCGCGCCGTCGCCGCCGGCCATGGGCCGGCTGAACGCGAACGCCTCGCCGTCCTCGAAGACGACGATGTCGCCGTCGGCGACCAGCACGCCCTCCGGCTCGTAGTCGGCCACGGCCAGGGGCGCGGTCAGCACCTCGCCGCCGCATTGCAGGCGGACCTGCGGATCGGCGGCGCGGTTGACGCGGAAGCCGGCCAGCCCGGCCAGCGGCGACCAAGGCGAGGCGTCGTCCGCCTCGTCCTCGGCCAGCTCGACGCTGACCAGGGCCGCCAGCTGGGCGGCGGCGGCCGACGGCCCCCCGGCCGGGACCAGGACCTCCAGGCGCTGCTCGATGAAGCCGGTGTCGACGGCGCCGGCCAGGAAATCCCCGTGGTCCAGGCAGCGGGCCAGGAAGGCGGCGTTGGTCTTGACCGGCCAGACCTCGACCTGCCGGCAGGCGTCGGCCAGCGACCGCGCGGCGGCCGGGCGGGTCGGCCCGTGGGCGATCAGCTTGGCGATCATCGGGTCGTAGAACGGCGTGACCTCGCCGCCCTCCTCGACGCCGGTGTCGACGCGGACGGCGTCCTCGGGCAGGTGGAAATGGTTCAGCGGCCCGGTCGAGGGCAGGAAGCCGGTGACGGGGTTCTCGGCGTAAAGGCGGGCCTCCATGGCCCAGCCGTCCAGGCGGATCTGGTCCTGGGCCAGCGGCAGCGGCTCGCCCGACGCCACCCGCAGCTGCCATTCGACCAGATCCTGCCCGGTGACCATCTCGGTGACCGGGTGCTCGACCTGCAGCCGGGTGTTCATCTCCATGAACCAGATGCGGTCGGCGCGCAGTCCCTCGGAGGCGTCGGCGATGAACTCCACCGTGCCGGCGCCTTCATAGGCCACCGCCTGGGCGGCCTTGACCGCCGCGGCGCACACCGCCTCGCGGGTCGCCGCGTCCATGCCGGGGGCCGGCGCCTCCTCGATCACCTTCTGGTGGCGGCGCTGCAGCGAGCAGTCGCGCTCGAACAGGTGCACCGCCCCGCCATGCCGGTCGGCGAACACCTGCACCTCGATGTGGCGCGGCCGGGTGACGTACTTCTCGATCAGCACGCGGTCGTCGCCGAAACTGGCGGCGGCCTCGCGCCGGCAGGAGGCCAGAGCGGCGGCGAAATCGCCCGCCTGGTCGACCTTGCGCATGCCCTTGCCGCCGCCGCCGGCGACGGCCTTGATCAGCACCGGATAGCCGATGGCGTCGGCCTCGCGCTGGAGCCGGTCCTCGGACTGGTCCTCGCCCAGATAGCCCGGCGTCACCGGCACGCCGGCCTCGGCCATCAGCTTCTTGGCCGCGTCCTTCAGGCCCATGGCCCGGATGGCCGACGGCGGCGGGCCCACCCAGGTCAGGCCGGCGGCGATCACCGCCTCGGCGAAATCGGCGTTCTCGGACAGGAAGCCGTAGCCGGGATGGACGGCGGCCGCCCCGGTGCGCCGGGCGGCGTCCAGGATCTTCCCGGGGACCAGATAGCTGTCCCGGGCGGCCGGCGGGCCGATCAGCACCGCCTCGTCGGCCTCGCGCACGTGCGGCGCCCCGGCGTCCGCCTCGGAATAGACCGCGATGGCGCGCACGCCCAGCCTGCGGGCCGTGCGGATGATCCGGCGGGCGATCTCGCCACGGTTGGCGATGAGGACGGAGGCGAGCACGGGCGTTTCCTGTTGGTTGGCCCGGCGGGGATCGACGGGACCTCCCGCCGGGCGATGGAATAGGCGCCGCCGGGGCGGCGCGGATTGTCGTCTTGCTTTCAGAGCGCCCAGTTCGGCTTGCGCTTGCCCAGGAAGGCGCGCACGCCCTCCTGTCCCTCGGGGCTGGTGCGGCGCTGAGCGATGCGCCTGGCGGTGTCGTCCATCAGCGCGTGGTCGACCGGGCGTCCCCAGACATCCCAGACCAGGCGCTTGGCGTCGGCGACCGCGCCGGGCGCGGCGGCCGCGATCTCGGCCGCCAGCCGTTCCGCCGCCGCGTCGAGCCCGGCCGCGTCGGCGGCCACCTCGTCGACCAGGCCGATACGCTCGGCATGGGCGGCGTCGAAGACCCGGCCGGTGGCGAACAGCGCCTTGGCCGCGCGCGGCCCAATGGCGTTGACGACATAGGGGCTGATGGTCGCCGGCGTCAGGCCGAGCTTGACCTCCGAGAAGGCGAACTTGGCGCCGGCCACGGCCACGGCCATGTCGCAGGCCGCCACCAGTCCTGCGCCGCCGCCGAAGGCCGCGCCGTCGACCAGCGCCACCGTCAGGGCGGGAATGTCGGCCAGGGCCTTGAGCATCGACGCCAGCTCCATGGCGTCGTCGCGGTTGTCGGCCTCGGTCCAGTCCGCCGCCATGCGCATCCAGTCGAGGTCGGCGCCGGCGCAGAAGAACTCGCCCTCGCCTCGCAGGAAGACGATGCGAACGCCCTCGGCGCCCTGCAGGGTCTCGAACGCCTCCTTGAGGGCGGCGATGGTCGGGGCGTCGAAGGCGTTGCGCCGGTGCGGCCGGTTGATCCGGACGGTGGCGACGCCCTCCGGCGTGGCCTCGAGCCGGACCAGGGAGTCCGTCGGCTCGACGGGCTCGGGAACGGGTGGTTCGGTGATGGCGTTGGTCATCGGCTGTTCCTAGATCATGATGCCGGCGGTCGATGGGAGGCGCGCATGAAGCCTGACGGTCCCAACCTGCGGGCGCCGAGCCTGGGCTTGACGGCGTTGCTGCTCGCCGCCGCGCCCGCGACCGGCGCGGAGCCCGGCGCGAACAGCCGCACTCTTATCACCATGCAAGGCCGCCAGCAGCCCGCCTGGTTCCTGTGCGACGGGATCGACGCGCCGACCGTCCAGGTGGTGGGCAAGCCGGACGCCAAGGGCGATCTGGTCATCGCCGCCTACGACAAGGCCGCCCCGGGGCCGCCGCTGATCCACGACCACCATCTCGGCCCCGCCGATCCAGGCGCCGGAAACGTCCATTACGCCCTGACCCGGAACGGCCGCCCGGCCGGCTTCCTGCACGCGTTCAATCCGGGCATGCTCGACGATCCCGACCGCGCCCTGACGCCGCCGTTCACCAGCATGCGCGTCGACGGCCGGGAGATCGGCTGCCGCTGGCTGGAAGGGACGCGCCTGATCGGCTTCAGCGCCCGGCGCACCTTCGCGGTCACGCAGGACCGCGCCGGCCGCCTGACCTATCGCACCTTCGACTTCTCCGAGGCCGCCCACGCCGCACCGGCCGCCGCGGACGGCGTCGAGCGAACGACGCGTCCGACGCTGACCATCGATGGCGGCGTCGAAAGCGCCGCCGCAGGCCAGACCGTTTTCCGCTTCACGAACAACGGTTACGGCTATGTGGTTCGCGTCCCGATCTCGCCCGGTTCGGGACCAGCCAAGGTGCTGGTGACGCGGGGCGGCCGAACCGTTCAGACCGAGCCCCTCGCCGCCTACACCTGGGCGCCCAGGCCTTCGCGCCCCTGATCGCGCCCGCCGCACCCGGTCACATCCGGAAGACGCCGAACCGGGTCTCCGGAATCGGCGCGTTCAGCGAGGCCGAAATGGCCAGGCCCAGGACGTCCCGGGTCTGGGCCGGGTCGATGACGCCGTCGTCCCATAGACGCGAGGTGGCGTGGTAGGGGTCGCCTTCGTGCTCGTAGCGGTCGCGGATCGGCGTCTTGAACGCCTCCTCCTCCTCCGCCGGCCAGGCCTGGCCCTTGGCCTCCATGCCGTCGCGCTTGATGGTGGCCAGCACGCTGGCGGCCTGCTCGCCGCCCATCACCGAGATGCGGCTGTTGGGCCAGGTGAACAGGAAACGCGGGCTGTAGGCGCGGCCGCACATGCCGTAGTTGCCGGCGCCGAAGCTGCCGCCGATCAGCACCGTGAACTTGGGCACCTCGGCCGAGGCCACCGCCGTCACCAGCTTGGCCCCGTCCTTGGCGATGCCGCCGGCCTCGTATTTGCCGCCGACCATGAAGCCTGAGATGTTCTGCAGGAACACCAACGGAATCTTACGCTTGCAGGCAAGTTCTATGAAATGCGCGCCCTTGACCGCGCTCTCGGAGAACAACACGCCGTTGTTGGCGAGGATGGCCACGGGCATGCCCCAGATCCTGGCGAAGCCGCAGACCAGGGTGGTTCCGTAGAGCGCCTTGAACTCCTGGAACTCCGAGCCGTCGACGATGCGGGCGATCACCTCGCGCACGTCATAGGGCGCGCGCACGTCCTGCGGGATGATGCCGTACAGCTCCTCGGGATCGTATTTCGGCGGCCGCGGCTCGGCCAGGTCGAGTTCGACCCGCTTGGTGGTGTTGAGGTTGGCGACGATCGAGCGGACGATCTCGAGCGCATGTTCGTCGTTGGCCGCCACATGGTCGACGACGCCTGACCGACGGCCGTGCGTCTCGGCCCCGCCCAGCTCCTCGGCCGAGATCACCTCGCCCGTGGCCGCCTTCACCAGCGGCGGCCCGGCCAGGAAGATGGTGCCCTGGTCGCGCACGATCACCGTCTCGTCCGACATGGCGGGCACATAGGCCCCGCCGGCCGTGCACGAGCCCATGACGCAGGCGATCTGCGGAATGCCCTCGGCGCTCATCCGCGCCTGGTTGAAGAAGATGCGGCCGAAATGGTCGCGGTCCGGAAACACCTCGGCCTGGTGCGGCAGGTTGGCCCCGCCGCTGTCGACCAGATAGATGCAGGGAAGCTGGTTCTGCTGGGCGATCTCCTGAGCCCGCAGGTGCTTCTTCACCGTCATCGGGAAATAGGCCCCGCCCTTCACCGTGGCGTCGTTGGCGACGATCATCACCTCGCGCCCGCTCACCCGGCCGATCCCGGTGATGACGCCGGCGGCGGGAGCCTCGCCGCCATAGAGATCGAACGCGGCGAGCGCCGCCACCTCGAGGAACGGCGAGCCCGGATCGAGCAGCCGCTCGACCCGTTCGCGCGGCAGGAGCTTGCCGCGCCCGGCATGACGTCGGCGCGCCTCCTCGGAACCGCCGAGCGCGATTCCCGCCGTTCGCTCGTGCAAAGTCTCCGCAAGGCGCCGGTTCAGGGTCACATTGTCCAGAAAACCAGCCGAACTCGGGTTTATATTGGTGGCGATCTGGCTCATTCCCGACACGTTTTCCCAAGCAATATAATTCTTGAGGCACAGCTCTACGCCAAACCCCGCCACGACCGCAACCGTCGAGCGGCGCGGATCGTAGAGAGGGCGGCGCGGGAGTGGAAGGGCGCTTGAAGGCGGTCCTCCGCTCTGCGACCCTGCCGCTCGCCTCGCTTGTGTCTGGTTCCCGATGAAACCTCTCGCCGCCGCCGTCGTCTTCAGCCTCATCGCCGGGTCCGCCCAGGCGCGGTCCGACGTTCCAGCCCTGGTCACCCGCTGGGACACGGCGGTGCTGATCCAGGCCGCCGAGGCGCTGGAGGCCAAGGACGTCGCCGCCAAGCGCGACGACGACGGCCGCCCCTATGTCAGCGGCGAAAGCGCCGACGGCCTGCTGTTCGTCTTCTATCCCACCGCCTGCGAGGCTGAACCGGCGGCCAAGGGCCCGGCCAGGACCGACAAACCCAAGGCCAAGCCCCTCGACAGCCCGTGCTACGGCATGGAGGCGGTGGTCACCTACGACACCGAGGGCAAGAGCGAGGCCGACCGGAGCAAGCTGGTCGACCAGCTGAACCGCGATTTCGCCCTCGGCAAGTTCACCATCGATTCCGACCAGAGCATCGTCCTCAGCCGCTATCTGGTCTTCGACGACGGCGTTACGCGCGGCAACCTTGAGGCCGAGCTCAGCAACTTCCTCGCGGTCGGGACGGCGGCGGCCGGCAAAATCTGGCCGCGCGACGACAAGGCCGACTGAGCGGCGCTGTCGCCACGACTCGGCCGGCGGGCTAGGCTGAGCGCGTGGCCAGCCTTCCCGACACCATGGCGGACACCGCCCTCGCCCGCTTGTTCGTCGGCGACGACGCCTCGCCGGACGCCGTGTGGTTCTCGCTGCCCGGCGGCCGGACGCTGTACGACGCCGGCGGCCGCGCCGACCAGATCTACTTCCTGCGCGCCGGCCGCCTCGGGGTCATCCGCCGCGACGAGGGCCAGGAGCCGCAGTTCCTGGGCGTGATCCGCCCCGGCGAGCCGGCCGGCGAAATGTCGCTGCTGGCCGCCGCGCCGCATTCGGCCACGGTGGTGGCCCTGCGCGACAGCGAGATCGTCGCCGTGCCGCGCGAGGCCTTCTTCGCGGCGGCCGAACACAATCCCCGGCTGATGATGGAGTTGGCGCGGTTGATGATCCGCCGCACCCGCCAGAGCGGCGGCCAGCAGTCGGCGGCGGGGCAGCCCAGCGTCTACGGCTTCATCGGCCTGCGCGACGGCCTGGCCGTCCGCGCCCTGGTCGAGCGGCTGGAGGCCGAAATCGTCGCCATGGGCTATTCGGCGACGACGGCCGGGCGCGAGGCGCTGAACGCCCCGACCGAATGGTTCTCCAACGTCGAGAACGCCCACGACTTCGTGCTGTACGCAGCCGAGGCGGACGAGACGGCTTGGAAGCATCTGGTCGGCCGCCAGGTCGATCGCCTGTTCCTCGTCGGCCGGGGCGACCAGGCGCCGCCGCCGGAGGAGAGCCTGGCCTCGGAGCCGCTCCGCACCCAGCGCCTGGTCGACCTCGTCCTGCTCCAGAAAGCGACGCAGCGCGCGCCGGCCGGTTCGGAGGCCTGGCTGGACGCCACCCCCGCCGCCCGCCTGTTCCATGTGCGCGACCACGACGTCGGCGACCTGCGACGGCTGGCCCGCACCCTGGCGGGCAAGTCGGTCGGGCTGGTGTTGTCGGGCGGCGGCGCGCGGGCCTACGCCCATATCGGCGCCGTCCGCGCCCTGCGCGAGGCGGGCGTGCCCATCGACTTCGTCGGCGGCGTCTCGATGGGGGCGATCGTCGCGGCCGGCCTGGCCATGGGCTGGGACGACCAGGAGATCAACTGGCGGATTCGCAAGGCCTTCGTCGACAGCAGCCCCGTCGACGACATCGCCGTGCCGGTGATCGCCATGACCCGCGGCGAGAAGGTGCGCGAGCGCCTGCGTGAACACTTCGGCGACGAGCAGATATCCGACCTCTGGCTGCCGTTCTTCTGCGTGTCGTCGAACCTCACCTCCGGGGCCTACCAACTGCACCGGCGAGGCACCCTGCGCCATGCGCTCCGCGCCTCGATCTCGCTGCCCGGGGTGCTGCCGCCCTTCACCCAGGACAACAACGTCCTGGTTGACGGCGCGGTGATGAAGAACTTCCCGGCCGACATCATGCGGGCCTTCCACCTTGGCCCGATCATCGGGGTCGACGTCTCGCGCGGCCGCAGCATCACCGCCCAGGACGTGGCCCAGCCTGCTTCGGTGTGGCGCTGGCTGCTGTCAGGCGAATGGCGACGCGGCCCGCCGATCGTTTCGCTGCTGATGCGGGCGGCGACGGTCAGCACCGGCCGCGACCTGGCGGCGGCCCGCGAGGCGTCCGACCTGCTGATCTCGCCCAATCTGGAGGGCATCGAGATCCGCGACTGGCGGGCCTACGAACCGGCGGTCGAGGCCGGAAGGATCGCCACCGCCCAGGCGCTGGCCAGGCTGGAGACCCCGGTCGTCGACCTGCGCCGGCGGCCGACGCGCGAAGAGGCGGCCCGCAACGGCGCGGGCGCGACGGCGGTCAGGCCCTAGCGCCGCGCCACGATGAACAGGCGCGGGAAGGGAAACAGCGTGACCCCGTCGGTCCGATGCGGGAAAGCGGCGTAGACCCGCTCGCGATAGGCCGTCAGGAAGGCCTCGCGCTCGCCGTCGTCGACCAGGGCTTCGAGATAGGGCCGCAGCCCCGTGCCGCGCATCCAGTCGACCACCGCGTCCTCGCCTTCGAGCACGTGCAGATAGGTGGTCGTCCAGATGTCGACGCTGCGGGCGAGCGGCCGCAGCCAGTCGTAGTATTCGCTGGCCGAGGCCACCGGCCGCACGCCGCGAACGCCGCGAAGCCGCTCGGCCCACGGCCCGTGGGCGGCGGCGTCGCGCAAGGTGCGGTGCCAGTCGCTGTCGAAGGACACCGGCATCTGGCAGGCGAAGACGCCGCCCGGAGCCAGGCCGCCGACCAGCCGGGGGAACAGCGCCTCGTGGCCGCCGACCCATTGCAGCGCGGCGTTGGTGAAGATCAGATCGGGCGGCGAGGCCGGCGCGAAGCCTTCGATGTCGCCGAGAATCCAGTCGACGCGGGCGTTGCGACGCCGCGCCTCGGCCAGCATTTCAGGACTGGAATCGAGTCCGTGCACCACGGCCTGGGGATGGCGCGCCGCCAGCACGGCCGCATGCTCTCCGGTGCCGCAGCCGAGGTCCCAGATTTCGCGCAACGCCGCGTCCTGCGGAATCTGCAACAGCAGATCCAGGGCCGGACGGTCGCGGTAGGTCTTGTAACGCTCGTAGAGCGCCGGGTCCCAGGTCGTCATGCAGCCTTCCTACACTGGAACGCCGCCGCCCGTCATGCTTCGACCGCGTCGCGGCCGGGCCGCCGCGTCGTGGCGGCCCGGCGGTCGGTCAGTCGTCCCGATGCACGCGCTCGCGCCGCTCATGACGCTCCTGGGCTTCCAGGCTGAGGGTGGCGATCGGCCGCGCGTCGAGCCGGGCCAGGCCGATCGGCTCGCCGGTCTCTTCGCAATAACCGTAGCTGCCGTCCTCGATCCGGCGCAGGGCTTCGTCGATCTTGGAGATCAACTTGCGCTGCCGGTCGCGCGTGCGCAGCTCCAGAGCCCGATCAGTCTCCGACGAGGCGCGGTCGGCCAGGTCGGGATGATTCTCGGTCTCTTTCTGGAGATGGGAGAGCGTCTCGCGGGATTCGCGAAGAATCTCTTCCTTCCAGTCGAGCAGCTTTTGCTTGAAGTACTCGAGCTGACGCTCGTTCATGAATTCCTCGTCCTCAGAAGGACGGTAAGCTTCTTTTTGCACCAGTACCGCGGTCGCCTGCATTGACGTTCCCACGCTGTTACCTGCATGCCCCCAAAGCAGAGCGTGGCCGCTTATACCAAAACGTGTGCGGCGTTCAACGCACGTCGTGCGCCCAACGCCTTCAGACCGCCGCCCGGGCCGCCTCCAGCTTGGCCATTTCGACCGCCGCACGCGTCTCGATCTCGTCGAGCACGCTCTCAAGCCTTGAATCTTCAGTGTTTTCCCGCTGATCGCGAACGGCCGCGGTGAGACGTCGCAGGGCGTCCGGCGACACCTCTCCATCGAGCAGCGCGACCTTCACCTCGTCGAGGACGTCGAGAATCCGCCCGGCGCGACTCACCGCCCGCCTGCGGCGCTCCAGCGGGCCGCCGACGTCCTGCAGCGCCAGGAGCGCGTCGAGCGAGGCGATTCCGGAGGTCGCCCCGGCTCGGGCGGCGGGCGCGGCCTCCTGCGCGCTGTCGGCCGGGCCCAGCGAAAAGCTGTCCGCGCTCGCCCGCCGCGCCGAGCGCGACGGCGACGCCGAACCCACGTCGCTGGAGCCATTGACCTTCATCGTCCACCTCGACTCGTTTGCGCCATGATGACCGAGTTCTCGGGCAAGGTGCAGCTTTGTCCCTTGCGGTATGGTTAACCCCGGCAAATCTTGCCGCCGCCGAAACGCCGGCGTTAACGATAAATCCTGCTGATTTCACAGGTTTTCCCGCGCCCTCCAGTTGGCACGAAGCTCGCATGTCGCGCAGGGCCGGCGATCCCGCCGTCTGGCCCTGCAGGTAGTCCATGCGCCTCCCGTCGCTTCGCATGCTCGCTCTCGCCCTCGCCCTCGCCGCCCTCGGCGGCGCGCCGGCCATGGCCAAGTCGCGCATCAAGGACATCGTCGATTTCGAGGGCGTGCGCAGCAACAGCCTGGTCGGCTACGGCGTCGTCGTCGGCCTCAACGGCACCGGCGACACCCTGCGCAACTCGCCGATGACCAAGCAGAGCCTGGAGGCCATGCTCGAGCGCCTGGGCGTCAACACCCGGGCCGGCAACCTCAACACCAAGAACGTCGCCGCCGTGATGGTCACCGCCCGGCTGCCGGCCTTCGCCGCTTCCGGCTCGCAGATCGACGTCACCGTCTCGGCGATGGGCGACGCCAAGAGCCTCCTGGGCGGCACCTTGCTCGCCACCCCGCTGGTGGGCGCCGACGGCGAGGCCTACGCCCTGGCCCAGGGCACGGTGCAGACCGGCTCGGTCTCGGCCCAGGGCGCTTCGGGCTCGTCGGTGACCAAGGGCGTGCCCACCGCCGGCCGCATCGCCAGCGGCGCCTCGGTCGAGCGCGAGATCGGCTTCCAGCTCGCCAATATGGGCCAGCTGCGGATGACGCTGCGCAACCCCGACTTCACCACCGCCCGCCGCATCGCCGACGTCATCAACCGCGTCTATCCCGGCGCGGCCGCGGCCGAAAACCCGACCATCGTGGCGCTGCGCGCGCCCGCCGGCCGCGACATGGTCAGCTTCATCACCGGCGTCGAGCAGCTGGAGATCGAACCCGACGCCCCCGCCAAGGTGGTGATCGACGAGGTCGCCGGCGTCATCGTCATGGGCGAGGCCGTGCGCATCTCCACCGTCGCGGTGCAGCAGGGCAACCTGACCATCTCGGTGCAGGAGACCCCGGCGGTCAGCCAGCCGCCGCCCTTCGCGCCCAAGGGCGCCCAGACCGTGGTGGTCCCGCAGTCGCAGATCACCGTCAGCGAGGAGCAGGGCAAGAAGTTCATCCAGCTCAAGCAAGGCGCCTCGCTGGCCACCCTGGTCGCCGGGCTGAACGCCCTGGGCGTCACGCCGCGCGACATGATCTCGATCCTGCAGACCATCAAGGCCGCCGGCGCCCTGCAAGCCGACATCGAGGTGCTGTGATGAGCGTCGGAGCCGCCGCGACCGCCGTCCCCCTCGACGTCCTCAAGCCGTCGACGCCCGCCGCGGCGCACGCCGCCGACCGCGAGAAGATCGCCAAGACCGCCAGGACGTTCGAGGCCCAGGTGCTGTCGACGATGCTGCAGTCGATGTTCGCCGACGTGAACATCTCGCCCCCCTTCGGCGGCGGCGCGGGCGAGGACGCCTTCAAATCGTTCCTGACCGACGCCTTCGCCAAGAAGATCGCCGCCCGCGGCGGCGTCGGCATCGCCGCCTCCGTCCAGCGCGAAATGCTGAAGATGCAGGGACTGACCTGAGGATCACGCCATGAGCCAGACCACTTCCGCCCCCTCCGAGCAGGTCGAGCAGCTGATCGCGCTGACCGAGCGCCTGACCGGACTGATCGCCCAGGAATGCCAGGCGTTCGAGGCGCGCCGTCCCCAGGACGCCGCCGCCCAGCTGGAGGAGACCTCCAAGCTGGCCAACCTCTACAGGCATGAATCGATCCGCGCCCGGCGCGACGCCAAGATCATCGCCGACGCCCCGCTGGAGCAGCGCCTGCGCCTGATCCGCGCCACCGAGGGCTTCGACGCCGTGCTGGCCCGCCACGGCCGGGCGCTGGAGGCGGCCAAGACCGTCACCGAGGGCTTGGTCAAGGCCATCGCCGAAGAGGTGGCCTCGCAGCGCGCCAGCGGCGCCGGCTACGGGCCGGGCGCCGAGCCGACGACCGCCGACGCCACGGCCATCACGCTCAACAAGCGGGCCTGACCCCCGTCAGCGTCACCGTGCGGCCGACGCCGACGGCTTCCAGGAAGTCGGCGTCGTGGCTGACCGCCAGCAGCGCGCCGTCATAGCCGCGCAGGGCGCTCTCGACGGCCTCGATCGACTCCAGGTCGAGGTGGTTGGTCGGCTCGTCGAGGATCAGAAGCTGCGGCGGCGCCGGGCCGCAGAGCACGCAGGCCAGGGCCGCCCGCAGCCGCTCGCCGCCGGACAGCTCGCCGACGCGCCTGTCCCCCGCCTCCGCTCGGAACAGGAACCTGGCCAGGGCCGCGCGGCCGAGGTTGTCGGCGGCGGCGGGATGCAACCGGCGGAAATTGTCGATCAGGCTGTCCTGCGGCCGCAGGATCGCCGCGTGCTGGTCGAGCATGGCCACGCCGCCAGCCCGGACGATCCGTCCCCGCCGCGGCGCCAGCCGCCCCGCCGCCAGCTTCAGCACGGTGGTCTTGCCCGCCCCGTTCGGCCCGGCCAGGGCGACACGCTCGGGGCCGGTCAGGCGAAGCGACAGGCCGGCGACGAGATCGGGACCGGCGCCATAGCCGAACGAGACCTCCTCCAGGGCCAGCAGCGTCCTGCCCGGCGGCAGGCCGGTCGGCGGCAGGTCGAAGACCAGCGACGACGCCCGCTCGACCCTGCTCTCGGCGGCGGCGCGAGCCTCGGCGGCTTCGGTCCGCCGGCGCTCGGCCAGCCGGTTCTCCTTGCCCCCGCTCTCTTCGGCCCGCTGGGCCCGGGCGCCGAGCAGTATCCTCGGCTCGCCGCCCTTGGCGGCGGAGCGGCGGCCGGCGCCGTCGCGGCGGGCTTTTTTCTCGCGGGCGCGCTGCGCCTCGCGCGAGGCCTGCGCCACGGCCCGCTCGGCCTCGTCCAGGTCGCGCCGGGCCGCCGCCCGCTCCTGGGCCCTCCGCTCGACGTAGAGGTCGTAGTTTCCGCCGTAGACGCCGGCGCCCAGGGCCGACAGCTCGACGATGCGGTCCATCCGGCGCAGCAGATCGCGGTCATGGCTGACCACCACAGCGCCGCCGCGCCAGCCGGCCAGGACCTCGGCGACGATGCGCCGGGCGTCGCGGTCGAGGTTGTTGGTCGGCTCGTCCAGCAGCAGCATGTCGGGCTCGCGCGCCAGCAGCCCGGCCAGGGCCGCGCGGGTCGCTTCGCCGCCGCTGAGCGACGCCGCCGCCCGCGCCACGTCCAGGCCCGCGAGGCCGACTTGGGCCAGCGCCGCGTCGAGGCGCGCCGGCAACAGCCAGTCGGCGTCGGCGAGGTCGGCGGCCTCGCCCTCGCCCCGTTCGATGCGGTCGAGACGCTCCAGATCGGCGGAAACGCCCAGCAGGTCGGCGACCGTGGCCTCCGGGTCGGGCGCGACGCTCTGGCGCAGGACGCCGACGCGCCCCTTGACCGAGATCGTTCCGGCGGCCGGCGCGGCGAGACCGGCGATCAGGTTGAGCAAGGTGGTCTTGCCGGCGCCGTTGCGGCCGACGAGGCCGGTGCGTTCGCGGGCGAAGGCGAGGTCGAGGCCGTCGAAGAGAAGCCGGCCGTCAGGCGTGCGGCAGGACAGGCCCGCGAGCGTGATGATGGAAGACATGGAAGACCGTGATCGAGTGGGCGGAGCGGGCGAAGCTGGCGTCCGTCGCGCTGATCATGGCGGCCTCCATCAAGGGTTACGGGGTTCGATATAGGCGGGTCCGGCGGCCGACGCTAGCCGGGCGGCTGCGCCTGCCGCCGGACGACGGCGTCGATGTCGGCGCCGGCCGGCAACGTCCCGTAGCTTCGCCCCCAGTCGCCGTCCAGGCGCGAGGCGCAGAAGGCGTCGGCCACGGCGGGCGGAGCGTGCCGGACCAGCAGGGCGCCCTGAAGCAGCAGCGCCATGTCCTCGGCCAGGCGCCGGGCCCCGGTTTCGGCGACCGGTCCGGCCAGCCGGTCGGCGACCGACCGCACCGCGCGGTCCAGGCGCGGATCGGCGCCCTTGGCCAGAGCCGTTTCGGCGACATAGGCCTCGACCGCCGCCGGCTCCTTGCGCAGGGTGCGCAGGACGTCGAGGGCGATGACGTTGCCCGAACCTTCCCAGATCGCGTTCAGCGGCGCCTCGCGATAGAGCCGGGCCAGGGGCGCCTCTTCGACATAGCCGGCGCCGCCGTGGCACTCCATGCACTCGTAGACGAAGTTCGCATTGCGCTTGGTCAGCCAGTATTTGCCGAGCGCCACGGCCAGGCGCGAGAACGCCTTGTCCTCCTCGGTCTCGGCGTCGAAAGCGCGGGCGACGCGCATGGTCATGGCCGCGGCGGCCTCGTACTCGACCGCCAGGTCGGCGATCACCGCCTGCATCGCCGGCTGGTCGATCAGGGTCTTCTGGAACACCCGCCGGCCGCTGACGTGGTGCGCCGCCTGGGCCAGGGCCATGCGCATGATCCCCAGCGTGCCGGCCATGGTGTCGAGCCGGGTGTGGTGGACCATGTCGATGATGACGTTGACGCCCCGCCCCTCCTCGCCCAGCAGCAGGGCGTAGGCGTCGTGGTACTCGATCTCGCTGGAGGCGTTGGACTTGTTGCCCAGCTTGTCCTTCAGCCGCATGACCTGGACCCCGTTCCGCTCGCCGTCGGGCGTGATGCGCGGAACCAGGAAGCAGCTCAGGCCGCCCTCGGCGTAGGCCAGGGTCAGGAAGGCGTCGCTCATCGGCGCCGAGCAGAACCACTTGTGGCCCACCAGACGGTAGGCCTTGCCGGGCCCGCCCTGGCCGTCGAGCGGATAGGCCTTGGTCGAGTTGGCGCGCACGTCGCTGCCGCCCTGCTTCTCGGTCATGGCCATGCCGATGGTGACGCCGGCCTTCTCGGCGACCGGCCGCAGCGGCGCGTCGTACTTCCCGCCCAGCAGCTTGCCCAGCCAGGGCGCGGCGACGTCGGGCTGGTGGCGCAGGGCCGGCACGCTGGCGTAGGTCATGCTGATCGGGCACATCACCCCGGCCTCGGCCTCGGTGAACAGGGCCAGCAGGGCGGCGTGGGCGACGTGGCCGCCTGGACGGCCGGCGGTCCAGGCGATGTCGTGGATGCGGTGGTCCATCGCCAGCGTCATCAGCTCGTGATAGGCGGGATGGAACCGCGCCTCGTCCAGGCGGCGGCCGTAGCGGTCGAAACCGACCAGCTCGGGCGGATAGCGGTTGGCCGTCTCCCCCAGGTCGAGCACCTGCTCCGAACCCGCCGCCTCGCCCAGCGCCGACAGCGGCGCCTCGGTCCAGGCCCCGCCCTCGCGCACCGCCGCCTCGCGCAGCGCCGCGTCGGTCAGGAACAGGTTGCGTCCGGCGAACGGCGGCGGCTGGTTGAAGACCTCGTGCGTCTCCAGATGGGTCGCGGGGGCGAAGCGAAGCATGACGGCGTCCTCCTGCCGGCGATCATAGCCCGGCGGACGCCAGGGCAGGCAACCGATGACACCCTGCTGACAAGTCCTGTCAGCAGGGTGACGTTTGTTCGCAAATTGTTCTTGTGTTAATAGCGACTCCAAGCACTACATTCCGGTATCCCGCTGCGACCCTCCGCGGCTGAAGGCGTTTCGTTCAGGTCATGGCCGATCATCAGAATTTCATCCGCGTCCGCGGCGCGCGCGAACACAATCTGAAGGATGTCAGCGTCGACATCCCGCGCGGCGAGCTGGTGGTGCTGACCGGCCTGTCCGGCTCCGGCAAGAGCTCGCTCGCCTTCGACACCATCTACGCCGAGGGCCAGCGCCGCTATGTCGAGAGCCTGTCGGCCTATGCGCGCCAATTCCTGGAGCTGATGTCCAAGCCGGATGTCGACCTGATCGAGGGGCTGTCGCCGGCCATCTCCATCGAGCAGAAGACCACCAGCCGCAACCCGCGCTCGACCGTCGGCACCGTCACCGAGATCCACGACTACATGCGCCTTTTGTGGGCGCGGGTGGGCGTGCCCTATTCGCCGGCCACCGGCCTGCCGATCGAGAGCCAGACCATCAGCCAGATGGTCGATAAGGTGACCGCCCTGCCCGAGGGCGAGCGGCTCTACCTGCTGGCCCCCGTCGTGCGCGGGCGCAAGGGCGAGTACCGCAAGGAGATCGCCGAGTGGCAGCGCGCCGGCTTCCAGCGGCTGAAGATCGACGGCGAGTTCTACGCCATCGAGGACGCCCCGGCCCTCGACAAGAAGTTCAAGCACGACATCGACGTGGTGGTCGACCGCATCGTCACCAAGCCGGGCCAGGAGCAGCGCCTGGCCGACTCGATCGAGACCGCCCTGCGACTGGCCGAGGGCGTGGCCGTGGCCGAATGGGCCGGCGTCGAGGACGGCGAGACCGAGCCCCGGCGCATGCTGTTCTCGGAGAAGTTCGCCTGCCCGGTCAGCGGCTTCACCATCACCGAGATCGAACCGCGGCTGTTCTCGTTCAACAACCCGTTCGGCGCCTGCCCGGTGTGCGACGGCCTGGGGGTCAAGCTGACCTTCGACGCCGACCTCGTCATCCCCGACAAGGACAAGACCCTCTACAAGGGCGCCATCGGGCCGTGGGCCAAGTCCCCCTCGCCGTTCTACACCCAGACCCTGCAGGCCCTGTCGACCCACTACGGCTTCTCGATGGAGAAACCCTGGCACAGCCTCCCCGACCAGGCCAAGCGGGTGATCCTGCAAGGCACGGGGACCGAGAAGATCAAGTTCGCCTATGATGACGGCGCGCGGAAATACGAGGTCGCCAAGCCGTTCGAGGGCGTCATCCCCAATATGGAGCGCCGCTTCCGCGAGACCGACAGCGCCTGGGTGCGCGAGGAGCTGGGCCGCTATCAGTCCGAAACCCCGTGCGAAGCCTGCGGCGGCGCCCGCCTGAAGCCCGAGGCCCTGGCGGTCAAGATCGCCGGCCGCAACATCGCCGAGGTCTCGACCCTGGCCATCCGCCCGGCGCGGGACTGGTTCTCCGGCCTGGAGACCCAGCTCACCGACAAGCAGATGGAGATCGCCCGGCGGATCCTGAAGGAGATCAACGACCGCCTGCGGTTCCTGGTGGACGTCGGCCTCGACTATCTGAACCTGTCGCGCGGCTCGGGCACGCTGTCCGGCGGCGAGAGCCAGCGCATCCGCCTGGCCAGCCAGATCGGCTCGGGCCTGACCGGCGTGCTCTACGTGCTGGACGAGCCGTCGATCGGCCTGCACCAGCGTGACAACACGCGCCTGCTGACCAGCCTCAAGGGCCTGCGCGACCTCGGCAACTCGGTGCTGGTGGTCGAGCACGACGAGGAAGCCATCCTCACCGCCGACTACGTGATCGACATGGGGCCGGCCGCCGGCGTGCACGGCGGCAATATCGTCGCCGAGGGCAAGCCGGCCGAGATCATGGCCAACCCCAACAGCCTGACCGGCCAGTACCTGACCGGGACCCGCGAGATCGAGGTTCCCGAGGACCGCCGCCCCTTCTCGAAGAAGAAGATGCTGCGGGTGGTCGGCGCGCGCGGCAACAACCTCAAGGACATCACCGGCGAGATCCCCGTCGGCGTGTTCACCTGCATCACCGGCGTCTCCGGCGGCGGCAAGTCGACCTTCACCATCGAGACCCTGTACAAGGCCGCGGCCCGGCGGCTGAACAACGCCTCGGACGCCCCTGCCCCTTACGACCGCATCGAGGGGCTGGAGAATTTCGACAAGGTCATCGACATCGACCAGTCGCCGATCGGCCGCACGCCGCGCTCGAACCCGGCCACCTATACCGGCGCCTTCCAGCCCATCCGCGACTGGTTCAGCCAGCTGCCGGAAGCCAAGGCCCGCGGCTACGGCCCCGGCCGGTTCAGCTTCAACGTCAAGGGCGGCCGCTGCGAGGCCTGCCAGGGCGACGGCCTGATCAAGATCGAGATGCACTTCCTGCCCGACGTCTACGTCACCTGCGACGTCTGCAAGGGCAAGCGCTACAACCGCGAGACCCTGGAGATCCTGTTCAAGGGCAAGTCGATCGCCGACATCCTCGACATGACCGTCGAGGAGGCCGCCGAGTTCTTCAAGGCCGTGCCGCCGGTGCGCGACAAGATGGAGACGCTCAAGCGGGTCGGCCTGGGCTACATCCATGTCGGCCAGCAGGCCACCACCCTGTCCGGCGGCGAGGCCCAGCGGGTCAAGCTGTCCAAGGAGCTGTCACGCCGGGCGACCGGCCGTACGCTCTACATCCTCGACGAGCCGACCACGGGCCTGCACTTCGAGGACACCAAGAAGCTGCTCGAGGTGCTGCACGAGTTGGTCGACCAGGGCAACACGGTGGTGGTGATCGAGCACAATCTCGACGTCATCAAGACCGCCGACTGGCTGGTCGACTTCGGTCCCGAGGGCGGCGACGGCGGCGGCCTGATCGTCGCCTCGGGCACGCCGGAGAAGGTCGCGGCCACGCCGGAAAGCTGGACCGGCCGCTATCTGGCCGAGGTGCTGGAGCGGCACGAGACCCGTCGCCGCGAACGCGTCGCCGCGCTCAAGCGCGCCTGACGCCGCCGGGCGAAGGCGTAACGCCTTCGTCCGGGGCCTTTGCTCGGACCGCCCGTTAGAACACCTCGGAAGGATCGGCGGTCAGGGACTGGTAGATGCTGGCGGACGGCCCGACGAGCAGGGTCAGGCCCAGCGGCCAGAGCAGGGCCGAAAACACCAGATAGATCAGGGTGATCGGGGTGAAGTACGTGGCCATGGAGGTGGTGTCGGGCTTGAACACCGCGCCCGCCGCGCCGACGCCGCCCGTCACCGCCGCCAGCGCCATGAAGATGGTCAGGCCCAGCATGTAGACGATGAAGGCGAAGATCGCCGCCAGCATGTAAGCGCCGAGGATCGGCCAGAACCGTCCCTTGGTCAGCCGCCACGAGGTCGGCAGGCTGATCTGGCGGGTGTCGAAGGCGACGGCGTTGGTCAGGGACAGCCGCACGACGATGAACAGCAGCGCGCCGATCGCAGAAATGACGACGGGGACGCCGACGAAGACCGCCGCCACCTTGCTCATCGCCGCGACCGAGATGATGACCACGACGGCGGCCAGGACCAGGCCGAAATAGGCGGCGAACACCACCAGCCCGACCAGCAGCAGGGCGCCCAGCTGCAGCAGTTCGTCGACGCCGAAACGCAGATAGCCCGCCCGATCCTCCTGGGGACGCAGGACGGCGCGGTAGGTCGCCGCGTAAAACACCGCATAGACGGCGAAACCGATCAGGGACGCCACCAGCAACGCCGGGGCGGCCTGGGCGAAGGCCGCGCTGATGGCGGTGGGATCGTTCTTCAGTTCGGGCGATTCCAGCCGGGCCAACGCGCCGCCGCCGAACAGGATCATGCAGCCGCCGCTGATCACGGTCTGCACGAACATGACGGCGGCCCACCACAGGATGATCTGCGGCTTGGACTGGATGAGCCGAAATCCGGTGAAGGCGGCATGCGTCGCCGAGAACTTGTTCATCGCTTCCCCTTGTCGCCCGCGCCGGCGGGATTCGCGCCGACGCCCCTTGGCGGCGCGCAGTTAGACACAAGTTCGGACGCGAGGCGACAGGCCCTGACCCGGCGGCGGCCCCGAACGCCTAGTCCATGCCCGCGCCGTGGTGGGCGACGAACGCCTTGTAGGTGTCGAGCGCCACGCCGGTCATGATGGTGACGAGCACGGTCTGCATCAGGGCGTAGAACACCTGCGAGACCACGGCGCCGAAGGTGAAGTACCCCGCCAGGGTGCTGGTGTCGGGCGCCAGCGCGGCGCCGACGTCCGAGAGCGCCCCGCCGGTGGAGAGCACCACCACGGCCATCAGGATGAAGGCCAAGACCATCACCGCCACGAACACCACCAGATACATCACCGCCGCCAGCAGATAAGCCCCGGTCAGCCGCCAGAACACGTTGCGGGTCAGGCGCCAGGGCTCGCGTAGGGCGATGCGGTGCTCGTCGATGGCCAGGGCGGCGGCCGGGGCCAGCCGCACGAACACCACGATGGGGATCAGGAAGCTGGCGATGTCGCCCAAGAAGTGGACGACGACGCCGGCCGGGGTGTTCTGCAACAGGGTCAGGGCGACGCTGAGCAGGCCCTTGACCGCCGTCACCGCCACGAACCCGACCAGGAACACGATGAGCAGCAGCCGCAGGATGCGCCATTCGTCCGAGCCGAAGCTCAGGGTCGCGGGGCGGCTGCGGTGCAGATAGAGGCGGAAGGCCGAGGCGGCGACGATGGCCATGGTCAGCACGCCGAGCAGGTTCGAGACGATCAGCACCGGGGCCATGGACGGCAGCAGCGCGACCATGGCCGCCAGGTCGGGCGGATTGGCCTGGCGCAGGGCGTTGAAGGCGACGAGCACCGAGCGCGGGGTCATGTAGTCGTTGGCCAGGGCCGTGGCCAGGTTGCCGATGAAGAACACGCCAGTCCACGCGGCCAGGGCGCCCGGATGCTCGCGCCCCAGTCGGAACCCCTCCAACGCCGCGTCTGCGGACGAAAACCTAGCCATGCCCCAACGGCCTCCCAAGGCGCGATCGCGCAGGCCCATATAGTCGGAAGCGGAACCGCCCGCCATGCGCCATATGGGATTTTTATCCGCGCGCGGAACGGCCTATAAGACCCCCATGTCCATCAAGCCCATCCATGTCGTCGGCGGCGGTCTCGCCGGCTCCGAAGCCGCCTGGCAAATCGCGCAGGCCGGCGTCCCGGTCGTGCTGCACGAGATGCGTCCCGTCCGCCGGACCGACGCCCACCATACCGACGGCCTGGCCGAACTGGTCTGCTCCAACTCCTTCCGCTCGGACGACTGGGAGTACAACGCCGTCGGCCTGCTGCACGCCGAGATGCGGCGGTGCGGCTCGATCATCATGGCCAGCGGCGACGCCCACCAGGTGCCGGCCGGCGGCGCCCTGGCCGTGGACCGCGACGGCTTCTCCCAGGCGGTGACCGCCCGGCTGGAGGCCCACCCGCTGGTCAGCATCGTCCGCGAGGAGGTCGCCGGCCTGCCGCCGGAAGACTGGGACAGCGTGGTGGTCGCCACCGGCCCCCTCACCTCGCCGGCCCTGGCCGAGGCGGTTCTGGCCCTGACCGGGGAGGACCAGCTGTCGTTCTTCGACGCCATCGCCCCCATCGTCCACGCCGACAGCATCGACATGTCGAAGGCGTGGCGGCAGTCGCGCTATGACAAGGAAGGCCCCGGCGGCGACGCCGCCGCCTACATCAACTGCCCGATGGACCAGGCCCAGTACGAGGCGTTCATCCAGGCGCTGCTCGACGGCCCCAAGGCCGAGTTCAAGGATTGGGAGAACGTCCCCTATTTCGACGGCTGCCTGCCGATCGAGGTGATGGCCGAGCGTGGCCGCGAAACGCTGCGCTACGGCCCGATGAAGCCGGTCGGCCTGACCAATCCGCACACCCCCGGCGTCAAGCCCTGGGCGGTGGTCCAGCTGCGCCAGGACAACGCCCTGGGCACGCTCTACAATCTGGTCGGCTTCCAGACCAAGCTGAAGCACGGCGCCCAGACCGAGGTGTTCCGCACCATACCCGGCCTGGAGAACGCCCAGTTCGCCCGCCTCGGCGGCCTGCACCGCAACACCTTCATCAACAGCCCGCGCCTGCTCGACGCCTCGCTGCGCATGAAGGTCCAGCCACGTCTGCGCTTCGCCGGCCAGGTGACCGGGGTGGAAGGCTATGTCGAGAGCGCGGCGGTCGGCCTGCTGGCCGGCCGGTTCGCCGCCGCCGAACGCCTGGGCGCGGACCTCGCCCCGCCGCCGCCGACCACGGCCCTCGGCGCCCTGATCGCCCACATCACCGGCGGCCATCTCGAAGGCGGCAAGTTCCAGCCGATGAACGTCAATTACGGCCTGTTGCCGCCGATGGAGGCACCGAAGAAGGACGCCGAAGGCCGCCGCCTGCCGACTTCGGAACGCGGCCGGGCCAAGAAGCGGCTGATGAGCCTGCGCGCCGTCGCCGCCCTGGACGCCTGGCTGGACCCGGCCGCCCAGGTCGCGGCGGAATAGGACGCCGGGGCTTCAGAGCCGCCCCAGCAGGACCGCCGCCGTCAGCCGCAGCCGCCGCTCCAGATCGGACGGCGCGCGGCCCCCCGCGTAGACCGTCGCCAGGGCGGCGTAGGCGACCGCCGGGAACGCCGACACCGGCAGCGCCCGCGCGCCGCGCCGCGCCGCGCCGACCTCGGCCGACACCAACGCCCGCATGTCCAGGCCCGCCGGCGCGCGGCCGAGGCGCATCAGGCCGGCCAGTCCCCAGGCCTGGGCCGCCGGGCGCAGCGCCTGGGCGTCCGCCGCGCCGAGCACGCCGGCCGCCAGGGCCATCAACGCCCCAGACGCGCCGTCGACATAGGCCCTCGCCGAGGCCTCGTCCGCGAACGGCGCCCGGTCCAGGTCGGCGAAGCGGGCCTCGACCATCGCCTCCAGCGGCTCGCGGGCCAGCCCGCGCCGGCGGACGGCCGTCGCCAGGGCCTCCAGCACCGGATGGCGGCGCGGCGGCTCGCCCGCGAAGATCGCGTCGATCGCCTCGCGCCACCATGTCAGCCGGATCTCGCCGACCAGCGGCTCGCGAACGGTCTCGGCGACGTGGGCCAGTTCGTAGTTCAGGGCGTAGAGCGCGACGACGTCGGCGCGCTGCTCGGCGTCGGCGATGAAGCGGCTGGCCAGCCATCGATCCGGATCGACCCGGCGCACAAGGGCGTCGAGGTCGTCGTCTGCGGCGGGGCTCGAAGGGTCGGTCATGGTCCGAAAAGCAAGGGGCCCGCCACACGGGCGGGCCCCGATTCTCCTGAAAGGCTCGACGTCAGCCGAACAGCGTCTGGTTCATGGTCATGGTCGCCAGCATCGGGATGCTGAGCAACAGGTTGGTGCGCGAAAACAGCATGGCCGTGCGCCCGGCCTTGGCCTTGGCGTCGGCGTCGGCTTCGACGATGCCGAGGGCGATCTTCTGGTTCGGCCAGATGAACACCCACACGTTCAGGAACATGATCGTGCCCAGCCACATGCCCAGGCCGATGAAGGTGTCCTTCGGATTGGCGAAGCCTTCGGTCGCGCCCAGGGTGACGGCGCTCAGCAGATAGCCGCGCGTCACGGCCAGGATCAGCCCCATCACCCAGGTGGCCAGGGCCGCCCAGCGGAACCAGAACAGCGCCTCGGGCGCGATGTACTTGGAGACCGCCGGCTTCAGCTCGGCGGGAATGTCGGGCATCTTCCGGATCTGCACGAAGTTGAAATAGTAGAGCAGGCCGATCCAGAGGATGCCGAAGAACACGTGAAGCCAACGGAACACGGCTTCCCAGAAGATCACGCCGCCGCCGCTATGCATGAAGTAGCCGACGACGATGACCAGCGCCAGGATCACGCTGACAATCACGGTATTGCGAAAATTCGACAGAAGACCAGCCATGGTCCAGCGCCCCTTAAGAGTCCATCCCTGCCCTATTCTATAGGCGGAACGGCGGCGGCTGACAGCGGAGATTTCGCCCCGGCCGCACGGCCGCTGGTCAGACCGCGATCAGCGCCGCGGCCAGGCGGCGGCCCTCGGCGGCCAGGACGTTGTACTCGCGCGCGGCGGTGGGGGTGTCCATGAACTCCAGGCCGACTCCGGCGGCCTTGAGCGCCTCGCGCACGGCGCGGGGCGGCAGGGCCTGGACCGTCCCGGTGCCCAGCAGCACGAACTCGACCTCGCGCGGGCCGGCGGCGATGACCTCGGCGAAGTGCTCGGGCCCCAGCTCGGCGAAGGCGCGCACGGGCCAGAGGCGCGGCTCGTCCGACAGGATGAGCAGCGAGCCTTCCCGCCGCTCTCCCGACACACGGAACCCGCCCCCGCCATAGGCGTCGATCGAGGGCGGCTGACGGGCGGCCATCGACCCCGTCCCGGACTAGCGGGCCGTCGCCGGCTTGATCGGCTCGGCCTCGTCGAGGTCGCCGCGCTTGACGCCCCAGAGCAGGATCAGCGGCAGGGCGACGTAGATCGACGAATAGGTGCCGATCAGGATGCCGAACACCATGGTGAAGACCAGGGGGAACAGCACTGGCCCGCCCATGAACAGGGCGCCGACCAGCGCGATCAGCGCGGTGGTGCCGGTGATCAGGGTCCGCGACAGCCGCTCGTTCTCCGACAGGTCGATGACGTCGCGCAGCGGCATCTTGCGATACTTGCGCAGGTTCTCGCGCAGACGGTCGAAGGTGATGACCTTTTCGTTCATCGAGTAGCCGATGACGGTCAGCAAGGCCGCGATCGAGGTCATCGAGAACTCGATCTGCATCACCGCCAGCACGCCCAGGGTCAGCACGATGTCGTGGAACACCGCCAGCACGGCGCCGAAGCCGAACTGATAGGGGAAGCGGAAAGCTATGTAGCAGAGCATCAGGAACAGGGCGACGCCCAGCGCCATGAAGCCGTGGGTCAGCAGCTCGCCCGACACCTTGGGGCCGACCACGTCGACCTTCTTGAACTGGATGCCGGGAATGTCGGCCGACAGCCGGGTCTTGATGTCGTTGACCACCTGCACGGCGCTCTGGCCGGGCTGGGGGCTGAAGCGCAGCATGGCCGAGTTCGGGGCGCCGAAGCCCTGAACCTGGGCGTCATGCGCGCCCATCTTGCCCAGGTCGGCGCGCAGCTGGGCCAGCGGCGCCGGACCGGGGGTGACGATCTCGATGAGCGTGCCGCCCTTGAAATCGATGCCAAGGTTGAGGCCGAGGAAGATCAGGGCGGCCACGGCGGCGATCAGCGCCACCGCCGAGATTCCGGCGGCGATCGGCGCGAAGCTGACGAACTTGAAGTGCGTCTGCCGCGGCAGGTAGCGGATGAGGGGCCAGCGCATTCTCAGCGTCTTCCTTAGGCGATCGGCAGGGCCTTCGGCTTGGCGGCGCGGAACCACCAGCCGATGAGGACCTGGGTAATGAGGACGGCGGTGAACACCGAGGTGATGACGCCGATGAACAGGGTCCAGGCGAAGCCCTTGATCGGTCCCGAGCCGAACTGGAACATGATCAGGGCCGAGATCAGGGTGGTGACGTTGGCGTCGATGATCGACACCAGCGCCCGCCGGTAGCCCTGGTCCGCCGCGCCCATCGGACTGCGGCCGGCATGGGCCTCGTCGCGCATGCGCTCGTAGATCAGCACGTTGGCGTCGACCGCCACCGCCAGGGTCAGGATCAGACCGGCGATGCCGGGGAAGGTCAGCGTCGCCTGGGTGAACGACATCGCCCCCAGGATCATCAGCACGTTGACGGCCAGGGCGACCGCGGCGAACACGCCGAACAGGCCGTAGGCCAGGACGATGAACACCACGATGGCGGCGGCGCCGATGGCCAGCGAGATGCTGCCCGCCTTGATGGCGTCGGCGCCCAGTTCGGCCCCGACGGTGCGCTGCTCCTCGATCTTCAGCGGCGCCGGCAAGGCCCCGGCGCGCAGCAGCACCGCCAGGTTGTTGGCCGTCTCGGGCGTGAAGTTGCCGGTGATGATCCCCGAGCCGCCGGTGATGGCGGTCTGGATGACCGGGGCCGAGATCACCTTGTTGTCCAGGATGATGGCGAAACGCTTGCCGATGTTCTGCGAGGTGACGTCGCCGAACTTGCGGCCGCCCTGCCCGTTGAAGCGGAACGACACCGCCGAGCGGCCGTGGTCGTCGAAGGTCGAGCTGGCCGTGGTCAGCATCTCGCCGGTGACGAGGGCGCGGCGCTTGACCAGGATGAGTTTCTCGGGCGCGTCGGGATAGGGCAGCAGCACCGAACCCGGCGGCACGCGGCCGGCGGAGGCCTCCTGCACGCTGACGGTGTCGTCGACCATCTGGAAGGTCAGCTTGGCGGTCTGGCCGATGACGTTCTTCAACCGCTCGGGATCGCTCTCGCCCGGCGCCTGGACGACGATGCGGTTGACGCCCTGACGGTTGATCGACGGCTCCTTGGTGCCCAGTTCGTCGATCCGGCGACGGATGATCTCGATGGACTGGTCGACGGCCTTGCCGGCCTCGGCCGTCATGGCGTCGTTCGACAGGGAAAGCTGGATGCGCTGGTCAGACTGGGTGCTGACGCTGAGGTCGCGCCCACCCCCGGCCAGCGGCTGGCCGAGCTTGTTCAGCTCCTGAAACGCCGCCTGCATCTGGCCCGGATCGGTGATCCGGACGCTGACCACGCCGTTCACCTGGCCAAGGCCGGTGAAGGTGATCTGCTTCTCGCGCAGGCTGTTGCGGACGTCCTCCAGCAGGTTGCTCAGCTTCTCAGCCTTGAGGGCGTCGACGTCGACCTCGTAGAGCAGCGAGGAGCCGCCCTGCAGGTCGAGCCCGAGGTTCAGCTTCTTGTGCGGAACCCAGACGGGCAGAGAGTCGACCATCTTCTGCGGCATCAGGTTCGGCGCCGTGAAGGCGATCCCGAACACCGTAGCCAGCACGCAGACGATGATTTTCCAGCGCGACAGATTGATCATCGGCGAGCAGCCTTCCCCCAGACGACCGTAGTCAGGACTTGCCGTCGTTGGCGGGGGCGGGCTCGCCGCGGGTGCGGACGTCGGCGATCATCGACTTGACCACCTTCACCGTGACGCCCTGGGCGATCTCGACGCCGACCTCGGCATCCTCGACGCGGACGATCTTGCCGACCATGCCGCTCGACAGCACGACGACGTCGCCGCGCTTGACGGCGGAGATGGCGGCCTGGTGCTCCTTGGCCCGCTTCTGCTGCGGACGGATCATCAGGAAATAGAACAGCACGATCAGCAGGACGATCGGCGCGAACTGGATCAGCATTTCCTGCGGGCCGCCGCCGGCGGCTCCAGCGGCTCCGACGGTCTGCGCCATGGCCGGGGTAGCGAACATGGGGTCTCCAAGCATTACGGTATCGGCCGCCGGACGTCGGCGGCCTCAAAAGGTCGGCGGAAGCTATGCGTTCGCCTCCCCTTTTGCAATGCGCCGCGCCCGCCGCTAAGTGTTCGCCCCGTCGGGAGGGGCGGCCTCGCCCCGCATCCACGGGGAAGTGTGCGTCGTGAAGATCAAGGATCAACTCGCCCGGATCGCCGAGGCGCTGGAGCGCCTGGCGCCCGCCGCCGCGCCCGAGGCCGACCTCTCCGCCGCCCGCCTGTTCCGCTACGAGGCCGGCGAGGCGCGGTTCGCGCCGGCGCCGGACTATCCGCTCGACATCGCGCTGCTGGTCGGGGTGGACCGCCAGAAGAACCGCTTCGCCGAGAACCTGTCGCGGTTCGCCCGGGGGCTGCCGTTCAACCACGTGCTGCTGTGGGGCTCGCGCGGAGCCGGCAAGAGCTCGATCTCCAAGGCCGCCTTCATGGCCTGCGCCCGCGAGAACCCGGCCCTGCGCATGGTCGAGATCGACCGCGACGAAGTGACGGCGCTGCCCGGCCTGTTCGACCGCCTGCGCGGCCGCGCCGAGCGGTTCGTGGTGCTGTGCGACGACCTGTCGTTCGAGGAAGGCGCGTCGGCCGCGAAGTCGCTGAAGTCGGCGCTGGAGGGCGGCGTGGCCGGCCCGCCGGAGAACGTGCTGTTCGTGGCCACCTCTAACCGCCGCCACCTGATGCCCAGGGCGCACGAGGATCGCGGCCTGATCGATTCCGCCGAGGACGCCGAGGAGGAGGTCAGCGTCTCCGACCGCTTCGGCCTGTGGATCGGCTTTCCGCCGATGGACCAGAACGCCTATCTGGCGGCGGTGAACATCTACGCCGACCGCTTCGACCTGCGCGTCGAGGACCTCGACCGCCGGGCGCTGCAATGGGCGCAGCTGCGCGGCGGCCGCTCCGGACGGGTGGCCTGGCAGTTCGTCCGCGACCTCGCCGGCGAGCTGGGCAGACCCCTGCCCCTCTGACCGGCGTCGACCGGGGGCCTCGGCCCCCGGCCCGCTACTTCGGCAGGACCAGCGTCGGGTCGACGGGGCGAGCCTTGTCCTTGGGCGACGGCGCGTAGCGGATCTCGAAGTGCAGCTGCGGCTGGTCGACGCCGCCGGTGTCGCCGACCTGGCCGATCTCCTGGCCCTGGACCACGCGGTCGCGGTTCTTGACCGACGCCTTCTGCAGGTGGGCGTAGGCCGTCACCCAGCCGCCGTCGTGCTTGACCAGGACCAGATTGCCGAAGCCCGGCACCTGGTTGCCGGAATAGACCACTTCACCGCCGGCCGCCGCCCGGACGCTTTCGCCCATGCCGGCGGCCAGATCGACGCCGTCGTTGCGTTGGCCCGCGCCCTTGGGGCCGAAGCCGGCCAGCAGCCGTCCGCGCAACGGCCATTCGAAGCGTCCGCGCCCGGCGGCGGCCACGTCGGAATCCGAAGGCGGCGTGCTGCTTTCGACGATGGCCGGCGCCCCGCTGGCCGGCGGAATGGTCGGCCGGGAATTGGGATAGAGCGACGAATAGGGCCGCGGTCCCGCCGTGGTCGAGGCCGAGCGGCTCGGCGGCGGGGCGGCGGACGTCGCCGGCGTCGTGACCGGGGGCTGGACCACGGGCGGCGGGGCGGCGGCGACCTCCCTGGGCGGCGCCGGCTGCGGGCGGCGCGGCGCGGCGACCGTCACGGTCTTGGACAGGGGGCCCCCATCCTTGAAATCGGCCGGCAGCACGACGCGGCTGCGCGCCTTGAGACGCGGATTGGCCGAGCTGAAGTCGTTCAGCGCCTGCAGAACCTTGGGGTCGGCGTCGAACCGCTTGGCGATCCCCGCCAGGGTGTCGCCGGACTCGACCACATAGGCCTTGGGCGCCGGGATCTTGATCGTGTCGCCCGCGCGCAGGTGATAGGGCGACTTCAGCTTGTTGGCCTCGATGATGGCCTTCTTGGCGGCGCCGAAGCGGTCGGACAGCGCCTCGACATTGTCGCCCTTGCGCACCTCCACCTCGGCGACGCCGCCCGGATTGGCCTGCACCTTGCCTTCGATCGAATAGACCGTCTTGGTGGTCGGCTTGGCCGGCGCCTCGACCTCGGCCGCCGGCTCGACCGCCTTGCGGCCCTTCAGCGGCGGCTCCGCGGCGGCGAGGCCCGCGCCGCCGTCCACGGCGTCGATGGGCAGGCTCAGCTTCTGGCCGACATGCAGGCTGGTCGATTCCATGCCGTTCAGGCGCATCAGCGCCTTGGGCTCGACGGCGAAGCGGCGGCCGATGGCCGACAGCGTGTCGCCCGACTGGACCACATAGGCCTGGCGGCTGGGCACGGTCAGCACCTGCCCCGGCTTCAAGGCGTAAGGCGATTTCAGGCCGCTGGCCGAGGCGATCTCCCGGCGCGGCGTCTTCACGCTGGCGGCGATCAGGTCGAGCGTCTCGCCCTCGGCGACGGTGATCTCGCGTTCCGAGGCGAGGGCCTGCACCGCCCCCCGCGCGATCGGCTTGGACGAAACGGCCGGAGCCTCGGCCGCCGGCGGCGGGACGGCGGGCCTGGAAGGCGGCGGCGCGGTCGTCGAGCCGGCCAGCGGCGGCAGGGACTGGGTCTGGACCGAGGCGCTGGGCGCCGCGCCCGTCACCCCGCCCGAGGCGGTTTCCGGCGACGGAGAAGGCGGCGGCGCGGCGGTCGGCGGCCGCGAGGTCGGCGCGACCGGTTCGGCGCCGCCGGGCGCGGCGTAGCCCTTGTAGGGGGCGTACTGGGAGCGCGTCTCGCAGGCGGCCAGGGCCGCGGCCGCGGCCAAGACCAGGGCCGCGCGACCCGCCGTTCCGATCCAGAATTTCGTCATCGCCGCTCCGCTCTTCACACTGCGGGACTCAATTGAAAGGCGGGCGGACAGCATCGACAAATCCACGCGTGTCCGCCAGGCCCGCAAACTACTACAAAGGGGCTAGCCCCCGACGGCTTCGTCCAGACCGGACGGGCCGACCATGCTCGACCGTTCAAAGTTCCTTGGCGACCCCGTCGAGGAGCGGCACGAAGCGCACCTCGCACAGGGTCTCGCTGACGAAGCCGCCGCGGCCGTCGCCGGCGTAGCGGATCAGCTTCTGCACCGGCCCCTTCCCTATCGGCGCGACGAGAACCCCCGACGGCTTCAGTTGAGCCAGCAATTTCTTGGGTTCGGAAGGCGCCGCCGCCGTGACCAGAATGCGGTCAAAAGGCGCCTGCTCGGCCCAGCCCTCGCCGCCGTCGCCGAACTTGGTGATGACGTTGGTCAGCTGCAGGGCCTTGAAACGCGTCTCCGCCTCGCCGAGCAGCGTGCGGTAGCGTTCGACCGTGTAGACCAGCCGCGCCAGGCGCGACAGCACCGCCGTCTGATAGCCCGAGCCCGTGCCGATCTCCAGGATGCGGGCGCGCGGCTCGATGGTCAGGGCCTGGGTCATCAGGCCGACGATGAACGGCTGGCTGATGGTCTGGCCGCAGGCGATCGGCAGGGCCGAATCCTCGAACGAGCGTTCCTGGAACAGCTCGGGCACGAACAGTTCGCGCGGCGTCTTCTCGATGGCCGACAGCACGGCCGGGTCCGTCACCCCCTGCGAGCGCAAGGCGAGGACCAGCTTGGCCAACCGCTCGTCCGAAGTCGTCTTCTTCTCCGCCACGCTCATCCTTTCGGCGGCGCCCCGCCCAGAACCTGTTTCAGGTCGCTGACGGTTTCAAGGTGGGTCAGATCGATATGCAGCGGCGTCACCGAGATGCGCCCCTCGTAAATGGCGTTGAGATCGGTTCCCGGCGCCGGCGTCGACGGCCGCCCATGGAAGCCCATCCAGTAATAGTCGCGGCCGCGCAGGTCGACCCGCCGCTCGGCGTGCATGTTGGAGACGTCGCGGAAGCCCTGCCGGGTGACCTCGACCTCCTTGACCAGCTCGGGCGGCAGGTTCGGGAAATTGAGGTTCATCACCACGTTGGCGGGCCAGCCGACCGCGATCAGGCGCTTGACGATCCCCGGAGCGAAGGCCTCGGCGGTCTCCCAGTGCGCCTTCACATCGTCGTGAAACAGCGCCAAGGACTGGCTGAGGGCGATCGACGGCACGCCGAGGGCCATGCCCTGGATCGCCCCGGCCACGGTGCCCGACATCGTCACGTCCTCGGCGATGTTGTGGCCGCGATTGACGCCGGAGAGCACCAGGTCCGGCTTGCCGTCCGTCACCAGGTCCTGGATCGCCAGCATGACGCAGTCGGTCGGCGTGCCGGCCACCGCGAAGCGCCGGTCGTCCAGCTTGCGCACCCGCAAGGGCGAGGTCAGGGTCAGGGCGCGCGAGGCCCCCGACTGTTCGACCTCGGGCGCGCAGATCCAGATATCGTCGGACAGCTGGCGGGCGATCCGCTCCAGCGAACCCAGGCCCTCGGCGTGGACGCCGTCGTCGTTGGTGAGCAGGATGCGCAAGCTCAGGCCTCGCCGCCGATATGCGTCGCGCCGCCCATATAGGGCTGCAACGCGGCCGGGACGGCGATGCGCCCCTTCTCGTCCTGATAGTTCTCCAGCACGGCGACCAGGGTGCGGCCCACCGCCAGGCCAGAGCCGTTGAGCGTGTGGACGTACTGCGTGCCCTTCTCGCCGGCGCGCTTGAAACGGGCGTCCATGCGCCGGGCCTGGAAGTCGCCGCAGTTCGAGCACGAACTGATCTCGCGATAGGTGTTCTGCGACGGCAGCCAGACCTCGAGGTCGTAGGTCTTGCGGGCGCCGAAGCCCATGTCGCCGGTGCACAGCAGCATGGTGCGGAACGGCAGCTCCAGCTTCCTCAGCACGGCCTCGGCGCAATCGACCATGCGCTGATGCTCGGCCTCGGACTGGTCCGGGGCGGTGATCGAGACCAACTCGACCTTGTAGAACTGGTGCTGGCGGATCATGCCGCGGGTGTCGCGGCCCGAGGCGCCGGCCTCCGAACGGAACGACGGCGTCAGGGCCGTCAGGCGCATCGGCAGCTCCTCGGCCCCGACGATCTGGCCCATGACCATGCTGGTCAGCGACACCTCGGCGGTGGGGATCAGCCAGCGGCCGTCGGTGGTCTGGAACAGGTCGTCGGCGAACTTGGGCAGCTTGTCGGTGCCATAGGCGGCCGCGTCGTTGACCAGCAAGGGGGGCGACACCTCGGTATAGCCGTGCTCGCCGGTCTGCACGTCGAGCATGAACTGGCCGAGCGCCCGCTCCAGCCGCGCGATCTGGCCCTTCAGCACCACGAACCGCGCGCCCGACATGCGGGCGGCAGCCTCGAAGTCCATGCCGCCGAGACCGCCGCCAAGGTCGACGTGATCCTTCGGCGCGTTCAGCCGTGCGGCCGGAACGCCGGCGGGGTCGCCCCAGCGGCGTTGCTCGACATTGCCGTGCTCGTCCTCGCCGAACGGCACGTCGGCGGCGGGGATGTTCGGCAGGGCGGCGAGGATTTCGCGCAACGCCTCGGCGGTGTCGCGCTCGATCTCGGTCTGGGCGGCGATGTCGCCCTTGAGCGCCTCGACCTCGGCCATCAGCCGCTGGGCTTCGGCCTCGTCCTTGCGGGCCTTGGCCTGGCCGATCAGCTTAGAGGCGTCGTTGCGGCGCGACTGGGCGTCCTGCAAGGCGGTCTGGGCCGCGCGCAGCCTGGCGTCGAGGACCAGGATCGCCGAGGTCTGCGACGACAGCCCCTTCGACTCCCAGGCCCGGTCGAACGCCTCGGGATTGTCGCGGATGGCCTTGATGTCGTGCATGGAGGGACGCCGAATGCAGGTGGAGCGGCCTTCCTTAAGGCGCGTCGCGGGATCAGCCAACCTCTAGGACGTTACAATCTGGCGCGCGCCGACCCGAAAGCACGGCCGCCGCGCCAGGGGATCGGCGCATCAGGGGATCGTCGCCACGTCCTGGCTCGACGCCTCGTCCTCGCGCTTGCGGCGAAGCTCGATCAGCTTCACGCACCAGATCGACACCTCGTAGAGCAGGCAAAGCGGCAGGGCGAGGCTGATCTGGCTGATCGGGTCCGGCGGCGTGACGATGGCGGCGACGACGAACACGCCGACGATGGCGTAGCGGCGGCCCGACGACAGCATCTTGGAATCGACGATGCCGGCCATGCCGAGCAGGCTGAGCACCACCGGAAGCTGGAAGCACAGGCCGAAGGCCAGCAGCAGGGTGGTCACCAGGCTGAGATAGTCGGAGACCTTGGGCAGCAGTTCGACCGACACGTCCGGGCCGATGATCTGCTGGCTGAGCGAGAACCACAGCACGAAGGGCAGCATGACGAAATAGACCAGCGCCGCCCCCATCAGGAACAGGGCCGGCGAAGCGACCAGGAACGGCAGGAAGGCCCGGCGTTCGCGCTTGTAGAGCCCCGGCGCCACGAAACGGTAGAGCTGCCAGGCCAGAACCGGGAAGGTGATCGCCACCGAGCCGAACGCCGCCAGCTTGACCTTGGTGAAGAAGAACTCCAGCGGCGCGGTGAAGACGAACTTCAGCCCCTGCCCGCCGGGCGCATGCGGCACTTCCTTCAGGCCGGTCAGGGCCAGCAGCAGGTCGAACGGTCCGTGCTTGCCGCCCGAGGCCTTCTGCGCCGCCAAGAGCTCCGCCCCGACCTGGAACGGGTGCAGCAGGAACATGTAGATCCTGTCCGAGAAATAGAAGCAGAGCAGGAAGCCGGCGAACAGCGCAGCGATGCTGACGACCAGCCGGTAGCGCAGCTCGACCAGATGTTCGAGCAGCGGCGCGCGCGAGGCTTCGATCTCGGTGTCGTCGTCGGTGTAGCTCAAGACGCGGTTTCCGGCGCGGCGGCCTTGCGGCGCGCGGTTTTGGAGGGGGCCTTGGCCGTCTTGGCGGCGGGCGCACGGCGAGCCGCCGGCGCGGCCGGCGAAGCGGCCTTGGCCTTGGCGGCCTTCGGCTTGGTCGCCGTCTCGCCCTTCGGCTTGGCCGGGGCCTTGCGCTTGGGCTTGGCGGCCGGCGCGGCGGCGGCCTCGGGAACGGTCGCCGGGGCGGGGGCCAAGGGCGCGTCCGGCGCGTGGGCGGCGATTTCCGACGACATCGGCGGCGAGAACTGCATCTGCGCCCCGCCCAGACCGCGGTCGATCTCGTCGAACACGCTCTGGACCTGAGGATCATGGCCCTCGGCCACCGGCAGGGGCGGCGTGTAGCGGGCCTGGCGCATGGCCTCGACCTCGCGGCGCAGCTCGTCCAGCTCGGATTGCCGCGCCATCTCGTCGAAGCTGGCGCGGAACTCGGCGGCCATCCCGCGCATCTTGGCGACGAACTGGCCGATGCGGCGCAGCAGGATAGGCAGGTCCTTCGGCCCGACGACCACGAGGGCGACGATGGCGACAACCAGCAGGTGGGGTCCGAAATCGGGCAGCATCAGACGGCCTTAGCGCGTTTCGGCGCGGATCGACAACAGATCAGCCGCCCACCAGCCGCGCGGCGGCTCGGCCGCCGGCTTCCGGACGGACGGCCGCCGGCAAAATCAGCTGCGCAGTTCTTCCTTCTCCGCGTCGGTGCGCGGAAGGGGCGCGGCCGGCTTTTGCGCCGCCGGCGTTTCTTCCTCGGTCTTGAGGCCGTCCTTGAATGCGCGGATGCCCTTGGCGGCGTCGCCCATGATGCCCGACAACTTGCCGCGCCCGCCGAACAGCAGCAGCACGACGACGGCGACGACAACCCAATGTAGGGGACCAAAGGTTCCCATGGAACTCTCTCCTGAGGCCGGTCGGCCGGTCGCAAGTTCGCGTCGCGGCCCGGTTCAACACGTTAAGTCGCAGTATAGGCGATCGTGCGGCGGGACGCCAAGGATGCTGTCGCCGAACGCTCCGACGACGGTCAGTCCGCCCCGCCCTCTCCTTCCGCCCCCAGGAAGTCCTGGTGGAATTCGGGCTCGTCGCCCTCCTCCAGCGGGTCCTCGTCGTCGACCGGCGCGGCCGGATTGGGCACGCTGAAGTCGGAGGGCAGATCGAGGTCGAGCAGGCCCATGGCCCGCATCTCCAGCGCCCCGGGAAGATCGGCGAGGCTGGACAGGCCGTAGTGCTCGAGAAAGGCGTCGGTGGTGCCCAGGGTCACAGGCCGGCCCGGGGTGCGGCGGCGGCCGCGCAGCCGCACCAGCCCCAGCTCCAGCAGCACGTCCAGCGTGCCCCGGCTGGCCTGGACGCCGCGAATGGCCTCGATCTCGGCCCGGGTCACCGGCTGATGATAGGCGATGATGGCCAGCGTCTCCTGCGCGGCCTTGGACAGGCGTCGCGGCTCCTCGCGCTCCTCGGTCATCAGGAAGGCCAGATCGTCGGCGGTCTGGAAACGCCAGCGGTCGGCGACGCAGGCCAGCCGCACGCCGCGTTCGGCGTAGGCCTGCTTCAGCCCCGCCAGCGCCGCTCCGACATCCGCCCCCTCGGGCAGCCGACGCGCCAGATCAGCGGCGCTCAGGGGTTCGGCCGCCGCGAACAGTAGCGCCTCGATCATCCGCTCGACCTGGACCCGCCCGCTCACGCCGTCGCCTCGCCGCCGGCGCGGGCGCGCAGATAGACCTCGGCGAAGTGTTCGAGCTGACGCGCCTCCAGCGCGCCTTCCTTCACCAGCTCCAGGCTGGCCGACAGGGTCGAGGCGACATAGGAGGCCCGCGACGGCCCTCCGGTCTCGGCCGCCGGCGCGAAGGGCGCGATAGCCTGCAGGGCGGTCCAGCCGCCCAGCTCGGGCAGCTTGCCACGCAGGCGGGCGCGGGCCTCCTCCAGGGGATAGGCCTCGGGAGGGCGCGGTTGATAGTGACGGGCGTGATCGCGCTTGCGCTGGCCGATATAGGCCTGCATCAGCGCGTAGAGATTGGCGTCGAACCGCGTCGACGACACGATCCGCACCGCCTCGGGATCGCCCCGCACGAAGACGTCCCGCTTGAGCTGAGGGCCGTCGCGCAACGCGTCCGCGGCGCGGCGCATGGCGTCGAGCTTGGCCAGGCGGAACGCCAACTGGGCGGCGACCTCCTCGGCCGGCGGCTCCTCGGCCGGCAGCTTCTCGGGTTTGGGCAGCAGCAGGCGCGACTTCAGATAGGCCAGCCACGACGCCATCACCAGATAATCGGCCGCCAGCGAGAAACGCAGCCGCCGGGCCTGGTGGACGAAGGCCAGGTACTGCTCGGCCAGTTTCAGCACCGATAGCTTGAGCAGGTCGACCTTCTGGCTGCGGGCCAGGGCCAGGAGCACGTGCAGGGGCCCTTCGTAACCGTCGATGTCGACGATCAGCGCCTCGCCGTCCTCGGCCGCCTCGGTGGCGGCCTCGAAGTCGAGCTGCGGCTGGAAGGGCTTCTGGCTCACGCGAACGCCGCCTCGAACCGGGCGCGCCCGGCCTCGACGTCGAACGGCTCGGGCTCGCGAGCGAGCCGGGCCAGGGCGGCGGCGGCGCGGCGGCGGGCCTGGCCCGCCAGCGGCTTGCAGCCTTCGAGCACGGCGCGCATCTCGGCCATGTCGCCGTTGCAGTGCAGGACGACGTCGCAGCCGGCCGCCAGCGACGCGCGGGCGCGGTCGGCGAACGAGCCGGCCAGGGCCTTCATCGACAGGTCGTCGCTCATCAGCAGGCCGTCGAAGCCGAGCGCGCCGCGGATCACCGTCCGCACCGCCTTGCGCGACGTGGTCGCCGGCCGCTGGCGGTCGATGGCCGTGTAGACGACGTGGGCGGTCATCGCCATCGGCATGTCGGACAAGGCGCGGAAGGGCGCGAAATCCCAGGCGTCGAGCGCGTCGTAGGGCGCGTCCACCACCGGCAGGGCCAAGTGGCTGTCGGCCGTCGCCCGGCCATGGCCGGGGATGTGCTTGATCACCGGCAGGACGCCGCCGGCGATCAAGCCCTCGGCGGCGGCCCGGCCCAGCACGGCCACCGTCGCCGGGTCCTCGCCATAGGCGCGGTCGCCGATCACGTCGTGGGCGCCGGGCTGGGGCACGTCGAGCACCGGCACGCAGTCGGCGTTGACGCCCAGGGCGTGCAGGTCGTGGGCCAGCAGGCGTCCGCCCAGGCGGGCGATCTCGCGCCGCGTCAGGGGATCGTTCCCCGCCAGCGCGCCATAGGCCCGGCCCGGCGGGTACTTAGGCCAGTGCGGCGGGCCCAGCCGCTGCACGCGGCCGCCCTCCTGGTCGATCAGCACCGGCGCGTCCGGGCGGCCGACGCAGTCGCGCAGCGCGGCGACGAGGTCCCGCACCTGGGCGGGCGTCTCGACGTTGCGCTTGAACAGGATGAAGCCCCAGGGAGCCGCGTCGCGGAAGAAGGCCTGCTCGTCGGCGGTCAGGACCGTCCCCGAGCAGCCCAGTATGCAGGCCGACGTCACGCGCGCACCGCTCACCCCGACCTCAGCCCTTCACGATGCAGGTCTTGCCGACGAACTTCAGCGACTCGCAGAAGGCCACGGCGTCGGCGTGGTTGGCGAAGCCGCCGACGAAGGTGCGGTAGAAGGTGGAGCCGTCCTTGTCGATGGTCTCGACCCGCTTGGTCTTGCCGGCCATCTGGCCCGGCAAGACCTTGGCGACGTCGTTCCAGCCCTTGTCGGCCAAGGCCGCCGAGGAGAAAGCGCCGATCTGCACCACCGACGCGCCCGAAGCCGGCTTGGCCGCCGGCGCGGCGGTCTTGGCCGGGGTCGCGGCGGCGGTCGCGGGCTTGGGCGCGGCCTCGGCCGTCTTCACCGGCGGCGTGGCCGCGGCGGTCGCCGGCGCCGGCTTGG